>Ga0209634_1001125_pt1 | contig 19960 bp, 24 predicted proteins | sample LinPmetageLP40_FD_184043 | JGI IMG/M metagenome (GOLD analysis project Ga0209634, IMG submission 184043) | Marine viral communities from the Pacific Ocean - LP-40 (SPAdes) (version 2) | ecosystem: Environmental > Aquatic > Marine > Oceanic | place: Pacific Ocean | collected 2010-08-26 | reverse complement strand
TTTAAAGTCAGGTGATATACGCAATCCCGGATATACAAAGCTAGAATGGATAAGCGAGCCTGTAAAGATTGCTTGGGGTACACCAATAAACCCTGAGTATTTAGATGGTGTTGTCAATGGCAACACCATGACAGATAGGAATGGCAAAGTCATGACCTATGGTGAAAGAGTTGCACTCTTGCGATACAGAAACAAGCTAAGACAGAAGTGGCGTGATGAGTCAACAACTATAATTAATAAAGATATGGGAGAATAAAATGAAAGTATCAAAAGCAATAGAACAATTACAAAAATACTATAGTCCGGAAGATGAGATAGCTATAGATTGGGCTGACCATGAGCAGTTTAATGGTGATGGTCAAACATCTCTAAGCGACTGGCATTTAGCTCTTGATTTAATGGATAGAGGTGATAGCATTATTGATATGGATTGGGTAGAACATTGTGTTTATACCGCAACAAGCAAGGAGGGAATAATTTAATGGCATATATTAACGTAGATACAGACATAAGATATTACACAGACCGGCTTGAAGAGAAGATAGACTCTATGGAAGAGCAGGTTAAAGAATTGCAAGAAGCAATACACATAATAAGTACATCTCTAAACTTAACTGAGGAGATGCTACGGATTATAAGTGATAGGGTAGGTTTACAGGAATGAAAGCACTAACAGACTACATGCATTACTTGGAAGAGTGTGCTGAAAAGCGTTTGAAATTAGACGAAGAGCTGAAGGATGTGAAAGACCAAGAGTCCTTGGATGCTTTTCTTTTAAAGGTAGAGGGCATGAAGCCTATGTATGAGAAACTAAAAGTCCTAGAGGATAGGATACACACAAGGAGAAAAAAATGACATCATATAGAGAGATACGCAACATCGCTAACAACTCGTATCAAGAGATACTTGTTTATCTTATAGAGAATGACATGCTTACTGATATAAATTCAGACACAACTGACATAATAGAATGTTTTCATATTGATGTGCCAGAACTTATAAAAGAATTGCAACAATCAGCAGGACAGGGCATAGAAACTGATGATATAATAGAGCATTTAGAGATATACTTTGATATTAATGAGGAGGAAACCGATGAAGATTAAAGATTACATGATGTGGTGCGAGGAAGAGGGACATACAGATGAGTATGGCAATGTTGTTTCTATGGAATGGGCCAGTGAGTACATGAAGACCAAAGAATATGAGAGAGAACACATACAATTCAGTCAGATGCTGCTCGATGATGCAATAAAAGCAAGCAAGAGAAGGTCAGAATTAAATACTTCGGACTGGACACCAGACATACCTAAGTAACACCTATATTTGTATGCTATACTATTGCTCTTAGACAAACTAAGATTACCTATGATGTACAAGTTGTTAGTAGTAAGTAGTGAATACTAGGTATACTTAGATGTCTAAGATAGCACTAGTATCACTAAGATGTGCAACAGTTTTTCCTATATTTTTCTGTTGCACTCCTTAGTGGTACTAACCGCTAATAAGAGCCACGATATGTGGCATTGATGTTAACTATAAAGGAGATGTGTATGTCAGAAGCTATGACATTAACCGGTAAGGTGGTATTCAACCATGTTACTAAGCCAGACAACTACAAAGGTACGGAGAGATATGCTCTCACCATTGCTTTGGATAAGTCTGGAAAGAAACTTGCTGAGAAGGCAGGTCTTAAAACCAGTGAGTACGAAGGTAACACACAAGTCACTGCAAGACGCAAGATAGAGTTTGACCTACCAAGGATTTACAATAGAGACAAGGAACTGGTAGATGTTGGACACCTATCTCTGTATGGAGACCAAGTAACAATGAAGGTCAAGCAAGGAAAGGGAGACTACAGTGGATATACTTATCTTGAGGCTATTCGTGTAGATGAGAAGGCAGAAGGTGTTGAAGATTACCAAGATGGTGAATTTTAAATAGCTAACTAGCAATACTCAAAGGGCATCTTCGGATGCCCTGTTTACTTTATAAGAGAGGAGAAAATATGGATAACAAATTGCTCCACAAAGAGCAGTGCCCTACCTGTGCAAACAGCGGTGGTGATACAGGTAAGGACAACATGGCTGTCTATTCAGATGGCCAGACACATTGCTTTTCGTGTGGAGAACATGGATTTAGTGAGCATCCACCCGGCCCACTAACCAATCCGGATTACCCTGCCCACCCAAAGACTGAAATTAACCCGGTTAAAAACGACTGGCAAACAGAGTACCGAGGTGATTTCTATAGCTTGCCGGATAGGAAGCTCAGAGCTGAGACACTGGAGAAGTTTAAGGTGAAAGCAGAGAAGGATAAGGATGGCAAGGTAATCAAGCACCACTACCCATACCACAATCAGAAGGGTGATATGGTGGGTATAAAGACCAGACTTGTAAGCAACAAAAGATTCTTTGCTACTGGTGACACCAGCAAGGGTAACAAACTGTTCGGTCAGGATTTGTTTAGACCGGGAGGTAAGTTTGTTACTGTATGTGAGGGTGAGCTAGATGCTATGTCTTGCTATGAGATGTTTGGCTCTAAGTACACTCATGTATCTGTCAACAATGGTTCTAACTGCGTGGATAATATCAAGGCTAACATAGAATGGTTGGATTCTTTTGAGACTGTGATACTCTGTTTTGATAGTGATGAGGCAGGCCGTAGTGCTGCAAAAAAGATAGCACCCATACTAGGTCCTAACAAATGTAAGATACTGACACTAGCCAAGCACAAGGATGCTAGTGATTACCTCATGAAGAATGATGGTAAGGCTTTCATTGAGGAGTGGTGGCAGGATGCTAAACCATTTACTGTATCAGGAGTAGCAACACTTGAGGATATGCACAATGCTATGCTACACTATAAGGACACTGAGCTGATACCATTGCCTGATTCATTCGGCAACCTCAACACCATGATGCGTGGTGGTGTGGCTAGAGGTGAGCTGGTGTCTATCATTGCACACACCAGTATAGGTAAAACTACCATACTCAATGAGTTGATATACCACTTCGCAGTCAACACCAAGGAAAAGATAGGTTGCTTTATGGTTGAGGATAACATAGATGAGACCATCAGGAAGGTAGTTAGTGTACACACTGGTGAGAATATGCAGTTGACCAAGCCAAATGATTTGAATGTGGATAATATAATGAGCGAGGCTATAGACATAGGATTTGCCTCAAAGATACAACTGCATAATGATGGTGGTGGTAGTGTAGATTTAGAAGAAATGTTTTCTAAGATAAGATACTTCATTAAAGGTATAGGATGTAGTGTAATATTGGTAGACCCATTGCACACTGCAATAAAGAATTTATCTAATGAGAACATTGAGGAAGTTATGGACAGATTTATCAAGCTATGTAAGGAGACCAAGGCAACTGTGATACTGAGTACGCACACTAGAAAGCCTGATGATGGTGGACACCCACATAAGATATGTGAGTATGATGTCAAGGGCAGTGGTGCTATACCACAGGCTTGTCACACCAACATACTATTCTCAAGAGATAAGCTGGCAGAGGATGATTACACAAGGAACTCCACACGCATTCGTGTCCCGAAAATGAGAAGGACTGGACAGACTGGCGAGGCAGGATGGACACACTTCAATGGAGTTACCGGGAGACTGGAGAAGGGTGAAGACCCAAGCATAGGACATGGTGATGAGGACTTTTAGTTGCGACATAGAAACTGATGGTATTGATGCTAGTATTGTATGGTGTATAGCAGTGCAGAACATGGAGTCAAAACAAATCATTACTTTCTCTGGTCCTTGTCTTAATTTATTTAAGCCTTGGATGGAATCAGAGGCTGATTGTCTTGTGTTTCACAATGGCATTGGCTTTGATGTTCCTGTGCTAGAACAAATCCTTAACATAGATTTTAGTTGTGTTAAGGTAGAGGACACCATGGTGCTTAGTCAGTTGGATAAGCCAAGGAGAGATGGTGGACATTCGCTGGCTTCTTGGGGTGAGCGTCTTGGCTTTGATAAGGGAGACCACAGTGACTGGTCTAAGTTTAGTATGGAGATGTTAGACTATTGTATAAGAGATACAGAGATAACAACTAAACTATACAGACACCTGTTGCTCAAGGAACTTAGCCAAGATGCCAAGAGGTTAGAGTACGACACACGCAAGCACTGTAGCTTGCAAGAAAAAACTGGTTGGCACTTTGATTTGCAAGGTGCTATAGGATTGCTTCAAGATATTAATGGAGACCTTAGACATGCAGAGGAGCAGGTACACCAGTCCTTTGCACCACTACCAGTGTGGAAGTCTAAGAAACCAGTAGCTAATAGGTTTACTAAGGACAACAAACGGAGTAAGCATTATCAAACAGAGGTTGACCTTGGTTGTTACACTAATGATGATGGAGACTACGGCTACTGGATTTACCCAGAGCTTAACCTAGGTAGCAGGCAGCAGGTAGGCAGACACCTTATGCATTATGGTTGGAAACCTGCTATCTTTACTGATACAGGACAACCTAAGATTGATGAGAGTACACTCAAGGATGTTGACATACCAGAGGCTAAAGTAATAGCTAGATTTCTTATGTTGCAGAAGAGACAGGGACAGGTGAGTAGCTGGATAGATGAGTACAACCACGATACAAGAAGAATACACTGTCGTGTACACACTATGGGTACTGTAACACACAGGATGTCTAGCAGTAATCCCAACCTGCAACAAGTAACTGCCAGCAACAAGGAGTACGGACAGGAGATGCGTGGTTTGTTTACTGTGCCTAATGGCAAGGTAATTGTAGGTGCTGACCTTTCCGGATTAGAACTCAGGTGTCTCGCCCACTACATGAAAGATGCTTCATATACAGAAGAGATACTCAGTGGTGACATCCACACTGCAAATCAAAAAGCATCAGGACTTAGCACCAGAGATGAGTCAAAGCGTTTCATCTATGCTTACCTGTATGGAGGTGGTGATGCACTGATAGGTAACATATGTGGTGGTGGTAAAACACTAGGCAAAAAGATTAAGGAACAATTCCTAGCCAACACACCAGCACTTGCCACATTAAGAAAGAAGATAGAGATGGCATCTAAGAAGGGCTGGATTAAAACATTGGATGGTCGCAAGGTGTATGTGCGTAGCCCACATTCAGCACTCAACTTTTTACTTCAGAGTGCAGGTTCTATCATAGCTAAGAGAGCTTGGGTTATATTCCACACTCTTGCAAAAGACTATGACTACAAACAACTCGGTGTTATACATGATGAGATACAGATAGAGTGTGACCCCGAAGATGCAGATTCAATAGGACATCTAGTGGTACAGGCCATGGAAGAGACCACTGGCTATTACAAACTCAACTGCCCCATAACTGGTGAATACAAAGTTGGTAAAAGCTGGAATGAAACACACTAATTAGGGTAAAATACTACATTAAATTTTAAGAAGAGAGGAGAAGACAATGAAGTCTATAAACACAGTGATACCTGACATCTATAATGTCATGAAGTCAAAGGATTATTCTGGAGACTTAAACTCAATTGCTATGCAAGCAGGCAGAGAAGTTGAGGAAGCAATCAAGGATGCATTTACACCTAGAGAAGACAATCGTAATCTAAGGATGTCAGGCATAGGAAGATGTGAAAGAGCACAGTGGTACAACTACCATGGACACACCCCCGAACCAATAAAGGGTGAGGTATACCTTACTTTTTTACAAGGGCATGTTCTTGAAGCAGTGCTTGTTGCACTTGTTAAATTGTCTGGTCATGAGATTACAGAGCAACAGAAGAAACATACAGTCAAGGGTATTAACGGCTCACAAGACTGCACTATAGATGGTGAACTGGTAGATATAAAAACTGCTAGTGCATGGTCTTGGGAAAATAAGTTTAAAGAGAATGGCATTGATGGTGATGCCTTTGGATATATCAAACAACTGTCTGCTTACGGCAAGACAGACAAGAGAAAGAAAGGATATTTTCTAGCTTTAAACAAAAACAAATCAACACTTAAGTTGTGTGAACAAGAGCTTGAACAAGACATTGACAACTACATTGTTGGTTTAAAAGAGAAGATGGAACTAAACAAACCACCCATGAGATTAGCCAATGCTACTACTTGGAATAAATCCAAGACAGAAGAAAAGCTATGCATGACTTGTTCATTCTGTGGATTTAAAGAGGATTGTTTTGGCAAAGGAAACTTAGATGCCAGACCAATACCTTCTGGAAAAATAACTAACTACTATGTAATTGGAGCTGACTTTTGAAACAACTTCCTGAATTAAAAGCATACATTGCTGCAACATTTGATGTGTGCTTGATATGTGATGAGCTAGAGATAGAACCTGAAGAACTGCTTAACGCATTTGAAGGAAAGCTGATTGAAAAACAAGATAGATTTTTAGAAGATTTTGAGGAGAACGAATGGAATACTTAATGTTAAGTTTTGGACTGGTGTTTGCTGGTGCAGTTGCAATATACTTTGCACACAAGCAAGCATACAACAAAGGAATTACTGATGCGGTGCTAATGCACAGGCAGGGCAGGTTAAGATACAAAGATTATGATGATGATAATGGAGACCCTATGGTTGACATACAAATTGACCCAATGGAGGAAGAATGAACGAGTTACCAAGTGATTACCAAAACTTTATAGCACTAAGCAGGTACGCTAGGTGGCTACCTGATAAGAAGAGAAGAGAGACGTGGCAAGAGACTGTTGCTAGATACTTTGATTTTATGGAAGAACACCTTAAAGAAAACACTGAGCAAGAGTTGTTGCCAAAAACTAGAAAGATGTTAGAAAAAGCAGTGCTTAATCTTGAGGTTATGCCAAGCATGAGAGCACTCATGACTGCAGGCAAAGCCTTAAAAGAAAATAACATAGCTGGTTACAACTGTGCTTATCTAAGTGTTGACCACTGGAAAGCATTTGATGAATGCTTGTATGTTCTAATGCATGGTACTGGTGTAGGCTTTAGTGTTGAACGACAGTTTGTTAGAAAGCTACCAGATGTACCAGAAAAATTACTTGATGTAGATGATATTATAGTAGTTCAGGATTCTAAAGAAGGTTGGCAGTCTGCGTTCCGTAAACTAATTACATACTTGTATGATGGTGAGATGCCTAAGTGGGACTTTTCTAAAGTAAGGCCAAAAGGTGCAAGGTTAAGTACCTTTGGTGGTAGAGCCAGTGGACCAGAACCTCTTGTTGACTTGTTTAATTTCTCTACTAACCTATTTAAAGATGCAGTAGGTCGTAAGCTAACTAGCTATGAATGCCATAGAATGATGTGTAAGATAGCAGAGGTAGTAGTAGTAGGTGGTGTGCGTAGGTCAGCACTCATCTCACTATCCAACCTAACTGATGAACGTATGCGTAGTGCAAAGTCTGGACAGTGGTGGTCAGACACACCAGAGATGGCACTAAGTAACAACAGTGTGTGCTACACAGAGAAACCAGACATTGGTATCTTCATGAAAGAATGGACATCTCTATATGAATCTAAATCAGGTGAGCGTGGTATCTTTAATAGAGAAGCAGCCACTAAATTAGTAGAGTCAATAGGAAGAAGAGATAGCAACCATCAGTTTGGTTGTAATCCATGTAGTGAAATAATCCTGAGAGATGGTCAATTTTGCAACTTAACAGAGGTAGTGGTCAGAGCAGAAGACACACAGAAAGATATACTCCGTAAGGTAAAATTAGCCACCATACTGGGGACATTTCAAGCTAGTCTTACGGACATAAAAAGACTTAGACCAAAGTGGGTGCAAAATACTAAAGAAGAAGCACTGCTTGGTGTTAGTCTTACAGGAATTATGGACAATGCTTTTATGAGCAGAAGTGAAGTAACCAGAGGACACTATGGTAAGAGAAGTTTGCCTGACTTTTTATCAGACTTGAAGAAAGAATCAGTCAAGGTAAATAAAGAGTGGGCAGAGATGCTAGGGATTAGTCAAGCCACTGCTACTACTGCTATCAAACCTAGTGGTACAGTCAGCCAGTTAGTTGACAGTGCTAGTGGCATACATAGTAGACACAATGATTATTATATAAGAAGAGTAAGAGCAGACACTAAAGACCCTATCGCACAACTTATGGAAGACCAAGGCATACCTTGTGAAGTTGATGTCATGAAGCCTAACAGTGTCAAAGTCTTTGCATTTCCAATGAAAGCACCAGAGGGTGCAGTTCTTAGAGACGATAGGACTGCAATAGAACAACTAGAACTTTGGTTAACATACCAGAGATACTACTGTGAGCACAAGCCTAGTGTTACTGTAAGTGTGAGAGAACATGAATGGATGGATGTAGGGGCTTGGGTGTATAAACACTTTGATGAAATGAGTGGTGTCTCTTTCTTACCACACTCAGACCACTCCTATCAGCAAGCACCTTATGAAGACTGCAGTGCAGATGTTTATGAAGAGCTACTTAGTAAGATGCCTGAGTCAGTAGACTGGGATTTAATTAGTGAGTATGAGTTAACAGACATGACAGTAGGAACTAAGACACTTGCCTGTACCGGAAGTATCTGTGAGTTAGTTGACTTAGTTGAAGAAGAAAGGGAGATAGAATGATAGGGACTGTGTTGCTAATACTGGCACTTCAGATAGTTATTATTAAGCTAGGAGAATAGTATGAGGAGATTGTTAAAGAGAGCTGTTATATACTTTGCGTTTATATCAGCTATGATTTCTGCAGGTTGTCTAGTGTACATTGTTATGTGGCTAGATGCTCTCAGGAAAGGATGGCTTGTATAGCCAATGTTAAATAATAAAGGAGTAAGTATGTTAGATAAGATAATGAAAGGAGCTGATGGTGCAATAGACGTTGGCATTAAACTAATAAGTTTATCAATTATATTACAGGTTATCTTCGGCTCGAAGGTAGCATTCCTAACTGGAGATGTAATTAGTTCTATACTTAATATAGTATGGACACTTGGTAATGCTGGGCTGGCAGGAATTATTGCTGCTGCTATTATTTGGAAACTACTTGACAAAGATATAATGAGTGGAGACAAGTAAGCCAACTAAAAAAGCTAGTGGTCTTGTTCAACTGGACAGGACTGCTAGACTTTATCAAGAATTAAAAAAAAAGAAATCTAAACCAAGAGACTTATGGAGGAGGGATTGGAACAAATGACAGAAGATATAGTGAACTCGCCCAACCACTACACAAAGGGCAAGATAGAAGTTATAGATTTTATAATAGACCAGAAGATGAACTACCTAACTGCTTCAGCAATCAAATACCTATGTCGCTGGGAACACAAACACAAAGGTGAAGGACAGATTGAAGACTTAAGGAAGGCTAGGTTCTTTATTGAAAGGCAGATAGAGGAGCTACTTAAATGATTACCTTTCCAATAGCACCAGTAGTGGCTAGCAGAGCAAGAGTTACACGATGGTCTACATACTTTCCAAAGAAGTACACTCAGTTTAAAAAAGAATTTGCAGAGCTTCTTCAAGAATACAAAGCTACATCAACAACAGATTTGATTTATGTTAAGTTAGATTTTTATGTGCAATTGCCTAAACATATGTCCAAGAAAAAGAAAGCAGAGAAAGAAGGCAAGCACTGTGATAACAATGCAGACTTAGACAACTACGTCAAAGCTACATTAGATAGTTTGGAAGGTAAGTATTATGATAACGACAACCAGATAGCCATGATTAGAGCAAGAAAATACTGGTCTGATAGTGGTAGAATTGAATTCAAAATGGAGAAGCTATGTCACTAAACAAAAGTAAGGACATAAAAGAATTAAAAAAGTTTGACGTTGACCTAGAGTTTGGTCAGCAGTGGGAAGAGTACATTGATGATATGTTTTCAGGTGCTAAGAAGTGTGAAGTTAAAACGGAGAGGGACACATGGGCCAGAACAGGAAACATATGTATAGAGAGCGAGAGCTATGGCAAGCCAAGCGGAATAGAAGTAACTGAGGCCGACCTATGGGTACACAATCTAACTGTTAACAATGAGCTAGTGTGTAGTCTTGTATTTCCAGTAGACAAGCTAAAAGAAATACTACCACAATTACCTAACAAAAAAGTAATGGGTGGAGACAACAACGCAAGTAAGTTACAACTAGTAAACCTAGTAAAACTTATGGCTTTGCTTTCTTCTTAGGTTTATAAATATTATTCTTATCAGACTGAGCTAATAGCTTTGTCATTTTCATTTCAAGTGCCGGTGCTTTGTTATCTTCTTTGTACATTTTATTGTACTCATTAAAGTTCGGCACTATTTGTGTTCCACATCCCATACTAATCCTCGTCTATTAAATCACCAAGCGGTTTAAATGCTGCACCTAATGGTCCAAGAGAACCATCAATGCTTTCACCTAACCAATCAAATAAGTTAGGTATAGACTCTAACTTTTCACTTGCTGTTTCACCTGTATACACAGGAGTTATAAATTCTTCATACACTCTATTAATAAATCCGAATGCTGTACCACCTAACGCAGTTGTTGCATCATCTTGGAATCTACCAGCACCTCCCACTAAACCTACCCAACCTGTTAAACCAGCTCTGTCAAGAGTTTCCCTAAATCCCGGTTCTTCAAAATCTTGTTGTCTTATACCATCCTTTAACATTTCAGCTACATATACAATAGCATAGGCCATGGCTATTCCACCAGCAGCTCCAACTGCAGCTCCAAAATCTGGAGTACATTGTTTCGGATTTAATTTCTTTAACAACCTCTTAACTACTGTATTGCCAAACACAACAGGAAATGTTTTAAGTTGTGCTAGGACTGCAAACCTAGGGTCGGACATCCACATTGGTTTGTTAGTAGCTTTAGGGTGTACAACCACATCATCTACTACCTTATGCATCCAAGGCACAAGCAAGTCTCTGACTGTAAATTCTCGTGCATCTTTTTTACTTAAAAATTTAGCTGGTGTTTTTTTAGTGGCTGGCTTAACCATCATTTGTTTTGTAGATAAAATTATATCCATTTTTGTATCGTCTAATAAATTTATATTGACCATGCCAGTTTCAGGGTCTGTAAACACATCCATTAAAGACTGCCAGTTTTCCATGCTAATGCCATTTTCTTTTAATTCACTTGCTAGTCTTTGTTGTTCTATGTCACTCAAATCACCATTGATTATTCCATTTGCTTTAATGTTGAGATTAGAAAGCATAGCTTGAGCAGCCCAGTTTCTATTAAAATTTGTCCACTGTGTAAGCATACCACCTAAAGGACTTCTAAACCAAGCATTTAATACTTGGTCTTTATCAGTAGCAAACAAAGCATCTAATCTTTCATTAACTCTAGGGTCTAGATTAAATCCAAGTATTGCCATTGTTCTTTGATTGTCACCTCTTGCTACATACTCACCAGTCTTTAATTTTTTACCACCCTCTCTACTATACCTAAATGCTTCTGGTAATGTTCTTAGCATGTTACCAAAACCAGCTCTCTCCCCTATCCAAGCAAGCTCAGTAAGAGAAGACAAGGTAGCTAAACCAAGGTGCGTCATAGCACCTACTCGTGTTGCAATCCTAGATACTGCTAGTAAATCTGGGTTAGCATCTTTCTTGTAGTTGTTGTGCACTGCATCATACACATCGTATACTCTTTCTATTTGTTCTTGGTCTATAGCTTTAGCGTCAGCCAAATCTTTTAATCTTTTATTAAGCATCACTGCATTCTGACCAAATGCTCTAACAGAAGCTACTCTTGTTGCTGCTTCCTGTGCATAGCCAGTAAGTATTTTTTCAAGACTGGTTTCTCTAAAATTTAATCCTTCTTTTAATGCAAGCTCATCTAAAAATTGTAAGCGTTCACTTCTAGTTTTTTCAAAGGAAGGTTGTTTCTGTGGTTTCTTTTTCTTGTCCTTACCTTGTGTTCTAAAAATAGGCTTTACACTCTCAGGAGTTTTTCCTATAATTTTATCAACCATTCTTTCTATTTTTTTGGCGGTTAATTTTTTTAATACCCTTCCTTCTTTCTTAGCTTTTGCAACTGCCTTTGCATCAGATGCTTTAACTAACCTAATAAAAGCGTCTCTGTTTTTTGCTACTTGCTCTGCGTTTAAAGGGTTGCTTAAATAATTCAGTTGTTCATTAATACTTATACCACTTTGTCTTAAGTCTTTAAATATTCTTTTGTTTAGCACTTGTGATATTACTGAAACATTATCATCAATAACTAATCCACCACTATTGTTTTTTTCAGTAGCAAATGCAGTTCCTGCTAAAAGTTCAACGCTTGGTTTTTTTCCTTGTATGCTTTCTCTTAAATATTTTATTACATTAGGGTTACTTGATTTAAGCAGCTCACCAAAACCTACTTTGCGGTCAGTATACTTTGCTATTATTTCAGTTATAGGTTCTAAATAAAATCCAGACTTAGTATCTCTTATGTTATAGAAATCATTGTTTCCTGTGTTCTCATTAAGTTGATTGCTGCCTGATTCAGTAGGCATAAACATTTGTCTTAGTTTGTTTGCAGCATGAAATACAAACCCGTTGTCTGCATTGTTTACTATTCTGTCTATATCTGATAGAGGTTTTTCAGCCAACCCTTTGTAACCCAGCTTAAGTCCTTTAACAACAGAAGTTTCTCCAAAAGGTGTGCCCACTTTGCTTTCAAACAAATCACCACCTTGTTTAGCTAGTTTATTAAAAGTGCTTTGATATTCAGGTATGTTAATTTTTTTATCTTCAATAGATTTTTTACTTCTTGGGCCTTCAAGTTCTGCTAACCCAGCGTTGTAATCTTTAGCCAATCTACGGCCTGTGTTTATGTCTCTGTTCTGTGCTCTTGCTACACCTACTGCACTTGGAGCACCTATTGCACCAACAACAGGACCGGCAACTACAGACTCTTCAAGCACATCTTGTAATCCTTCTGAGGATGCTAGTCTTTGTGGCTCAACAGAAGTTCCAATTTGTAAAGCCTTTTGCCCAGCCTCAGTAGCCATCTCTTTACCTACAAGACCACCCAAATACTTACCACCAGTCTTAGCTTGTGCAGCTAGTGATTGTCTATTAGTATTAACCACATCTTGCAATATTTTTTTAGTAGTTTCTAATCCGCCCTTGCCAAAAGTTTTTCCAATAGCTGCAGACATTGCTGACGCACCAGCCCTTGGAACTAGCATGTCTAAGTATGTAACACCTGATGCTACTACTGCTGCTTTCATTTTTTCACCTTGTGACAATTCTCTACCACCAGCTCTTTCTTCATGTTCTTGTAATGTGTCAGCTAAGTTTGCATTGTATGTCAATGCATATGTTCCCATGTGAATTGCTGAACCAAGAATTTTAGCAACAGGGTGAGGTACTAACTTTAATGTACTACCAATAGCAAAACCCATCATAGGTACTATTGTATTCATAGAGTTAAGTGCTGCTTTTTCTGCCCACCATGACACTGGAGACTCAGATTCTAGTAATCTTTCAGGGTACTTGGATTCAAAACCAGATAGTTTTTGTTCTTGCTCTTGTGCAAAAGCATCAATGCCCGGTGTGTCTACACCAAATATGTCACCAATAGCACCAGCACCTTCTCCCTGCATACCAAGGTACAAAGGACCAGCAGCTTCTGAAGCACTTAGTTGCTGTAAATATTCTTCTTCATCACGAGCTAAATTAACTGCCATAAGTTATTTTCCTAAATAAAAGGTACGATAGGTATGTTTGTATTTGTTACTTGTTTTACAGCTTTATCAATAGCTTCATTAATAGGCATACCATCTACAGCGTGGTATTGTTGAACAAGAGTTTTGACTAATGCTACATCCTTGTCTACTTCGTCACTTGATGCTTGATTAAAAGGTATATAGTCACTATAGCCTAATTGTTTTTCAACCAAAGGTCTTATAGCAGCATCCAATTCAGCACCGCCTAATTTAGACAATACACTTGTTGGTTTTGTAGCTTTGTTTTGTGCTGCTAAAGCTGCTAATTTATTTTTCTGTGCTGCTGCTTCATTAGCTGCAAATACTTTAGCAGGCATGTCTACTGCTGCTCTTCCTTTAGGTGTTTTTCCATAGTAATCCATAAGAACTCCTAGTCTACTTAACCTAGTATCTCCTTTAAGACCACTCATGCTTTCTTTCCACCAATCAGGGTTCTTAAGGTTAGCACCTAACTGTTGCATTTTAGTCATAGCACCCGGAAGTTTTTCACCAGTTCTTGGATTTATGCCAGCATCAAAAGTTTCTCTGCGTTGTGCATTTGGACTTATAAAATTAGAGTTCATGTTGTTCATTAACTGAGGCATGCTTTTTGTTTGGTTAAGCCTGCTTTTATTTATTACATCTTCTATTTTTTTAAATTTAACACCTTCTTTCTTTTCGTCAGTGTAAACTTTCTTATCTTCTATACTATAATCTTTAGTAATTCTAGGTTCTTGACTACGAACTAAATTTACCATATTGTTTTCAGACCAAGTGCTACCTGTAGGGCATTGTCCTTTTATTCCCGGCACTGGTTTTCCATTCATCATACAAGGCATTACTTGTCTCCTTTATTAAATTTATTCATGTTAAAATCTGTATCCTCCCGGACCACCATAGCTAGGTGTAAATGAGTATGTAGGTCTTGATGGTGCACTAGGCCGAGCCGGTGGGCTATAACTAGGTGGAGCTGAAGGTGGCGTATTGTAAACTGGTCTGTTTGGAGGACCAGCCACAGGTGCAGGTGCAGGTGCAGGTGCAGGTGGTGGTCTAAATATAGTAGGTGGTGGTACATACACAGGTGGAGGTGCTGAAATTACACTAGGTGGACCTACTGGTGGTGTGTTGTATATAGTAGGTTGATTGTTTAATAATGCATTTTGAATTTCTGTGTTAAACAAAGGAGACTCTGAATATGTAATACTAGGGTCTGCTGTTGGAAACTCTGCAGCTAAGTCTGACGCATTTTGAACAAAAGCATTGTACATATCTTGGCCTTCAATATTTCCAGTAGGCTCATTAATAAATGAAGTAGGCATTGTCATGCCACTGTTATTACCTCCCGGAAATCCCATGCCTGCTGTGCCAGCTATAGTTTCCATTACACTACTCCATATAGAAGGTTCTTTAGTAACAGACTCTGCAACTTCTTCAGCACTAGGCTTATCACCATCAAATAAATTTGCAATAAAATCAACACCAGCTCCAACTGGTTTTTTAACTAAATTTACACCACTCATTATAAGCTCATCAAATCCCGGATTGTCAGTGCTGCCACCAAAAGTATAACCACTCATGTCGTTGTTTTCATTAGTTGGTGTAGACATATCAGACATATTTAACATGATAGCATCTTCAAATATACTAGCTGGTGGGGCATTATAACCAGCAGGAAAATTATCAGATAAATAACTCATGCTATTTACAGTACCACTTTCAGATGGACTAGCTACTGATGGTATAGACATAGAGTCTTCAAATGGATTAGTAACTGTGTTAGTAGGAAGTTGTTGTTGTGTTCCTGCTATGCCAGACTCATCTGCTGGCATGGTCATACCACTTGGCATAAACTGTTGTGTTCCAAATATGCCAGATTCATCTGCTGGCATAGTCATACCACTTGGCATAAATTGTTGTGTTCCTGCTATTCCAGATTCATTTGCTGGCAAAGTCATACCACTAGGCATAAACTGCTGTGTGTTTCCTATGCCAGATTCATTTGCTGGCATAGTCATACCACTAGGCATAAACTGCTGTGTGTTTCCTATGCCAGACTCATTTGCTGGCAAAGTCATACCACTTGGCATAAATTGTTGAGTGTTTCCTATGCCAGATTCATCTGCTGGCAAGGTCATACCACTTGGCATAAACTGCTGAGTGCCTGCTATGCCAGACTCATCTGCTGGCAAAGTCATACCACTTGGCATAAACTGCTGAGTGCCTGCTATGCCAGACTCATCTGCTGGCAAAGTCATACCAGAAGGACCAGTAAAATTTGGAAATAAACTAGGAGTGCCAATAGGTGCGTTACCAATTAAACCACTTCCAGTATTGTCTGTTATAGTTGTTGATGGAGCAGGTCCATTGCCACCACCAAAAGTTGGAAATGTGCCAGTGTTTATTGGAGCATTACCACCACCATCTGATGTTCCTGACGGTGTACTTGGTGTAGTTACTGGAGAAGTATTAATTGAAGGAACTTGTGGCACGCCTTCAGGCATTGTTATAGGAGGCAATACAGGAGGCAATGTTATTTTAGGAGGCTCAACTGTAGGCTTTACAAACCCATCACCATACTGACCTTCATAATATAAATTAGGGCCGGGAGGTGTGCCATATCCTTCACCACCTGTTCGCAATCCTTGTCCATATGTATACTCAGAAACACCACCCGGACCTTCATAATTAAATAAAGAAGATTCGTTGTATGCATCCATGCTAGGATTGTATACAGTTCCTGAAGGTGTGCGTTGTCTTAAGTCTTGTCGCAAAAAAGGACTGCCTGCTTCTGTTCCTGCTTCAGCAGAAGAAATCTTACCAGAGGCTACAGCATTTGCTATAGCAGTATTCTTATCTACATCTGGGTCATAAAATATACCACCCGGCTCAAACTTTTCATTTAGTTTAGAGTTGTAAGGTATATTATCTAGTCCCGGCTTCCATCCTTCAGCTGCCATTTCTGGAGTTATAGTAGTTGGTCCTTTAAATTCATCTTTAAATGAATCAACCATTTGATTTACTTTATAATCTACATAAAGGTCAGTACCAAATTTTTTAGCACTGTCTACTAAATCACTTGTTTTGTCTTCAATAAATTCAAATCCAGTATGAAATATATTGTGTGCCATTTAAACTCCTATAAGAAAAGGTTTGCTGCTTGTGCTATTCCACCTAAGTTGCTCATTAAACTAGCACCCGGAGTAGTAGAAACTTGTTGACCAGTAGCTGGTACTAATCCACTAAACCCTGCAATGCCTTGTTGGTATCTATTAAATTTATCATATGGTTGGTTTTGTTCAAACTGTTGTCTAGCTTGAGCATCTCTTATTAGTGCTTGTTCTCTGCCTTGTTGTTGTCCACCAGATGCATTAAGAGCACCATAAGGACTAAAGCCTGCGTTCATAAGACTGCCTGTCATACCTAATGTACCTAACTGTTGGTTTAAACCTTGACCATAGGCTCTACCATATACATCATTTGCTCCCATCATAGCTGAATCAAATGCACCAGCAAGTGCGTTGCCTTCTGCAATACCTTGCCTACCACCACCATATCCGCCTGACATAATAGCACCACCTCTGATATCTGCCATTTGGTCAGTTAAACCACCCATTGCTCTGTCTACTGCATTTTGTGCCATACCACTTACATAAGGATTGTTAGCTACATCTAACATATTAGAACTAGTACCTTGTTGATATGCACTCATTGCTGGGTTCATTATACTTGGAGCACCTTGTACAGCAAAATCTCTTATACCTTGTTGTGCTGTTTGTTGGTCTGGTGTAAACCCTGCTTGTGTTTGACCTGTATAGTATGTTGGGTCATAGTTGTTATACAACTCTTTAGCTTCTTTAAAGCCTCCTTCCATGTAAGGTACTGCAACATCCCACGGGTCTGCATTTACCGAACTTGTGTCTGCACTTTTTGACATTATTTTATCTCCTTTGCAAATAATCTTGTTATTTCTTTATAATCTATATCTTTAAGCATATTTCTCCAGCCTTTACGACCAAACAATTCTACATACTCACAGTTATGTTCTTTTCCAAATGCGTTTAAGAGTGCATCTGCTTCATCTCTCCATTCTATAAAATCTTTGCCACCCAATAAAATGACACATAGTAAATTCTTTTGTGGGTACTCAGCTATTTTTGTAACAAAAGCACCTAATAATCCTTCTTTGTTAAACTTAACCCAAAGCTGCATATCTCTTGATACACACGACTTTTTTATATCCTCTATACTGTACTCACCTAAACCATATTCAAGGGCAGCATTCAAGTATTCTTCAACAAGAGGCCACCATCCATCTATGTTTTCCGACCTTATACCCTCAATCAAAGTTTACTCCACGCTCCACTGCTTAAGTAAATATACAAACCTTCGCCACCACTGCCGGGGTTAAAGTTTGTACCATCTGCGTACCTCACATCGCCAGCTCTTGGCTTGGGTGGTGCTACATTTGTTGTGTCAAAATGCCCATCAGCAATGTTGCTAATTACATCAGCTATTCTATCTAACTCTGATTGCAAATAAGCTGGTATATCTTTTGGGTCACTAGGCACAGGAAGTTTAGAATAGTTTATACTCATACACCAGCACCTCTGTTACCTGAAGGAGTCCAGTGTATTTCTAAATTAGCTAAAGCCCATGTGTTTTCATCTGTAGACTCTACTCTAACTCCTACATAATTTCCTGTAGCTCTAACTGGTATTTCTGAATGCACACCACTTGTAAATGTGTATGGTCCTTTCCAAGTAGTTCCTTCGTGTGGACTCATTTCACTACCTACATAAAAATCTACTGAACCTGTTCCACTTATTCTAGGCACAATTTTTTGTATGCTTTTTGTTCCCGGATAACCTAATTGCATATTGTCTTTTTCAACATATGCTCTAAAATTAGCCCCTGCGTTTTGATTGCTTCCAAGTATATATAATTTAGTAAGTGATGCAGATGCTATTAGTAAAGTAGGCTTGAGTGGTTCGTTCCAAGATTCACTGTCTGTGTCCCAAGTTCCAGAATCAGCCCAATCAGAAGTAGAATCAAACTCTACCACACCCCATGCAATATAACTAGCATAAGGCAAATCTCTTTTAGACCAACTGTTGTTTCTAAAATTGTATACAAATGCCGTGTCTGCAAATGCATTAATGCTGTTTGAGTTAGAAACAAAGTTAATCCACATTTCATTTTTTTCTCTATCAGCAGCTACAAATGTTCTTGTTTTGTAATCAGGATGCATAGAACTAAACAACTCATCTCTTATTTTGCTATCTACTATAGATTGTTTAGTTTGTCCATCATGTATGTACACATCATCTTCAGAGACCACAAAATGCTTGTTGTCGAAACTTTGTGCACAATGCCTACCTAGTATACCTACATCAGAAAATAGTTGCCTAAATCCAAATATAGACTGCCCACCTTCAAAAGTCATGCCCCAAATAGAGTCTTCTTTGTATATAACATTGGTATCACCTAGTGGTACACAATCAATTACAAATCCTTTAGATTGTGACAAATCAACATAGCCAGCATCTTTAGTTGCATCACTATCAGACCAAGTTGTAGGTACAGTACCACCCTCTGCTGGATGTGACCATCTAACTCTGAATGGGTAGCGTGTGCCCGACTCTGTTATATCTAATGCTACTAAGAATCTTTTAAATGGTTTGATAACTTGGCAAGTTGTATTGCTTAACCAATTAGTTAGGTTAGCAAACTTTGCGTTGTTAGCTGTTCCCATAAATTGTGGAACATCAACACCATTGTTAATTATAGCAACACCACCCAAAACTCCACCATTCCATCCTTTAGCAGCAGTTGCTGAGTAATCACCACCAGACGCTCTTGTTATGTCTGTGTGTGTAGTGTTTGTTCCAGATGTATGGACTCTAAATATTTTAGTTAAGCTAGGATAAATCCAAGAGTTTGTGCCTATAGTATCAAAAGGCATTAACCAGTATGGTGCTTGTGTGGGCGTACCAAACACTTGTTGATTACCAAGAACTTTTGCTGTTTTGTTGTTATCAAATTCTACGTTGTTACCATCAGACCATTTGTCTTTAGGTGATTCATAAGGACTCATATCCTTATTAATTCCATTAGGGTTCAATACCATTATTTGTGATTGTGCCATTATTTCATATCCAAACCTTCGACAACTGCAAACCAAGTAGCTCCGTTGTCAATAGTTTCAAAACTAAGAATATCTACGCCATTTGTAGTTAAGGTCGGAGTAGTACCACCAGCAAATTTAACACTTGCGTGCCAAGGGTCTGATACTGTACCACCATTAGTCAAGATAAACCTAAACTGA
>Ga0209634_1001124_pt1 | contig 19964 bp, 23 predicted proteins | sample LinPmetageLP40_FD_184043 | JGI IMG/M metagenome (GOLD analysis project Ga0209634, IMG submission 184043) | Marine viral communities from the Pacific Ocean - LP-40 (SPAdes) (version 2) | ecosystem: Environmental > Aquatic > Marine > Oceanic | place: Pacific Ocean | collected 2010-08-26 | reverse complement strand
CTAACCCAGGCCTTGATGGTACTGGAGCTATAGTGATGGCTGGACTAGAAGACGGAGGTGTTAGCACAACCCCTGTAACTACTATCCCAAACAACCCCACACCAACGCCATTAGAGCCTGAGGGTGAGCAACATACATTAACATATAGCGAAGGAGTAGAGGGGTGGCCTTCATTTTACTCTTACAGTCCCGACTATATGATCGGTATGAATAACTACTTCTACTCTTATTCTGGAGGCAACCTATACAGGCACAACACTAACGAGCTAAGAAATAACTTTTATGGACAGCAGTTTAATTCATCTATAACAAGTGTTGTGAATGAGTTACCATTAGTTAGTAAGATTTTTAAAACAATAAACTTACAATCAGACGAACCATGGACGGTTACTCTTAATACAGATCTGCAAAACGATGGGTTCATAAGTAATCAATGGTTTGAATTAAAAGAAGGATCATGGTATGCCGCAGCTAAAAACACAACTCAGTCACCTACACTAATATCAAACTTTGCATCAAGAGCAATTAATGGTATAGGCAGGGCAGATAGTTTTAGTGGATTACCATCGACAAGACAGTTTCAATTTATTTCTAATCCTAGCTTTAGTATTGGATCAATACTTAGTATCGGCGACTTTTTATATTATAACAATGAAACAGCTAACACGCCAGAGTTAGCGGGTCAGGTTACACAGATTAATATTAACTTACAGCAGAACATTAACAATATTGTTATTGACGCTTCTATACCTGGGGCGACAGATCCTGACGTGAGCAACCCTTATGTAATGGGCGTTAAAAATAATACCGCAGAGTCTTATGGTCTACTAGGGCACTTCTGTAGATTTGTTCTTGAAAATACAGGACCTTCACCTACAGAGCTATTTGCCGTGCAAGCAGAGATCATGAAAAGCTATCCATAAAAATTAGTATCTTTGTTAGTGTATGGAATTTAATATTCGAAAACTAAATTCTACTGACTACGATAACATACTTGTTGGTTGGTGGAAAGACTGGGGATGGGAGCCTCCGGCAAAAGATTTTTTGCCAGAAGACGGTGAAGGTGGTTTAATAGTATTAGACGATGACATCCCTGTATGTGCAGGGTTTATATATATAACTAATTCAAAAGTAGCTTGGGTGGACTGGATAATATCAAATAAAAACTACGAAGATAAAATAGCAAAACACACTGCGGTTAAGTCTTTGGTTGATTCATTAACACAAGCATGTAAGGTAGGTGGAAGTAAATACGCATATGCATTAATAAAGCATGATGGATTAATTGACACATATAAAGATTTAGGCTATATAAAAGGAGACAATTACACACAAGAAATGATAAAAGTATTATAATATGGCAGCATTTACAACTATAGCAACGGCCGCTTCTTTAGCCATCACCGCGGGAGGAGCAACAAATAGTTTTATACAAGCAGGTAAGCAGAGAGATAGACAGGAGGAAGCAGAGAGAAAGACTAAAGAAGCACTTGAAAAAGCTGATGAGAAATTACAAGTTAATTTCTTTGAGGGCAGATCAATTCAAAAAGAACCTTTCGAGCGAGCTAGAGAAAACCTTTTATCTGGAGGAGCACAAGCCTTACAGGTAGCGCAGGCAGGTGAGCGTGGAGCATCTGCAGCTGCAAACAGAGTAGTAACAGCTCAACAAGCAGGTGAAGCTGACATACGAACAGCAATGAGTAGAGAGATGGCTGACATACAACTAATGGCCCTTAAGGAAGAGTCAAGGCTACGTGATGCTAGAGCTAATCTTAACCTTGCCGAAGCTCAAGGTCAACAAATGATTGCCGCAGACGCAAGAGCAGCTGAACAAGCTGCAAATCAAGCTGGTGTAGATGGCTTAATTAGCATGGGTCAGCAAGCAATGAAAATACCAGGGCTTTATGGATCTAGTGGTACAGCGACAACAGACGTAAATGGTGCACAAGTATCAAATGATTTAATTAAAAGCTCCCCTTCTAGATTTTATAAAGACGAATCAGGCAAAATGATTGACAGAAGTCTTTTGGATGATAGTCTAGGAACAAACTTTGCAGTAGATAATAGTGTATTTGGAAACCCTTTTCAATCGGTATCTACACCTGTATTTAACTCTATACCTTTAGATCAACAATATGATTCAGTAACAGGAAGGTTAATTCAATAAACTATGGCAACAGGATTCGGATACGTAAGGGATGCAAAACCAATGCAAATAAATTGGGGTGAGGTTGGTCAAAAAATGAGCGACGCAGTCTCTTTAGAATTAAAAAATAGGCAAGACAGAAAGGATGAAATTGATAAACAGTTAGCTGATTATAATAAAGAACTTTTAAATCAGCCTCAAGGTACCAATGCTGAGGTAAATAGATTTATGGGTGATTTTACTTCAGATGCTGGAGACGCCATGAGAGATGCTGAACGCCTGTTGAAGAGTGGTAAAATGAACGAACGCGACTTCTATAAGTTTAGAGCTAATACAACCCAAGGTACTGACTTAATGTTTTTAGCAGGTAAAAAATTCAACGAGGGTTTTGATGAGTCGATGCGTAGGTTTAATGCGGGAGAAAGTCAAGCAAAGGAAAATTGGATGCGCCAACAAACAGAAGCCTTTTTAAACTTTGCTAACAATGGGGCTTATATAAATCCACTTACTGGTGAGGTTAATGTAGCCAGAAGAGATAAGATAACAGGAGTTATATCTACCAAGCCAGGGGATTTTGCAAATGCGTCAGAGCTAGTACAGCAGGCAACATCACAGTACAATAGTTTTAATTTAGATTTAGCTGTAACGGATGCGGTTAAGGGGCTAGGAGCGCGATTAATACAGGAGAGTGACGGTCGTACTACAAAAGAATTTTTTCAAGCTATACAAACGGGAGAATTAGGAGAAGAGGAGAAAAAGCTTTTAGAAGATGCAAAAAAAAATATGGTTGCATCTTTTACTATCAACCCAGATAATGTGTCTAGTATACTTACTGGAAACATAGGAGTTGCTCCCAATGGTAGCACATATGATTTTACTTATGATAAAACAGAAGCTAAGAACAATCCACATCTTATACTTGTTAACCCCGACGGTACAAATAATTTTGATACTGCTAATGGTAAAAAACAACTAGAAGCTGCACAGAAATATGCAGAGTCTAGATTTGAAGCGTCGTTAGGAGGAGAAAGAAAAGATGAACAAGATCCAACTAAACAACAAGAAATACTTAACAAACAAGCTCAAGAAAGGATAGATTTAGCTAGAGAAAAATTTGATTATGAAAAGACTGAAGTAAAACCTCCGTCATCTGATCAAGTAAAAGCTAAATTGCTTAAAGACAAAGAGTTGGGTTATTTAAAAAGTATTGATAATGTTATATCAGGAGATATATCAACGGCACAGGCATCTATTGATGCAATGATACAAGGGGCAAATGTTATTTATGGAAAATCACCAGGTATTCCTAATATAAAAAATGCCACACGATCAAAGGACGGAAATACTTTAACAGTGACTAGAATAAATGATGACGGTAGTATTTCTGAAGCTGTTCCTTATGATATTTCAGATCCAAATAAAGCAGGTGAGGTAATGGTTGAGTTATTCTTTCCTGATGTAAAAGGTTCTTATGAAGAGTTGTTAACTGATTTTAATCGGCAAGGAGGATTTACACAGAGGGTAATTAAAAATCCTAACTATAAAATAGATGAAAAAGGTCTGCCTACAGACCCTAACGAAAAAGAATTTATACCTAATCCGAATTATAAAGGCGCATCTGAAGTTGGTAAAACAAAAGGTACAGTTACTATAAAAGAAGATTTTGATACTGCGGAGTTTTTAGGTGAAAGTAAGGGAGATGAGAAGCTATTAAAAGAGGTGATAAACGATGTTGACATGAGCACCATGTATAAGGGCAATTTTGGTCTTAGGCGATCTGAAAATATGGCGCAAGGTGCGGAAGATGCCTTTTCTATAATCAAAATAGATTTGCCTAATTTAGATGCAAGAACAATAGCGACTGAAAGTGGTTTAATACTTAAGATTCCTAGTTTATTTGAGGGTGATTTATTGTTGCCCAACAGTAATGATCCAATCGACAAAACAAAATATAAAAATGCCATAAAACAGATATTTAATTCAATAGCTAAAGGCACGCCATTTTATAAATCGGATTTTCAGTAAGAACAATTATGGAAGAAGAAATATACATTGCTCCTGATGGTTTAGAGTATACTGAATCTAAATTAAGAGAAGAGTATGGCGAAAGGTTTGACGAGTTTGTAAGTCAAGGTTTATTAAAAAAAAAATCTGAGGGAGAATTAGTTGCTACATCTGAAGAGTCACCAACTCAGCCAGAATTTAATCAAGATAATTTAGAAGTATTAGAAAAAGACTTTGGTTTTCCTGAAACAAATGAAGATCCACAACAAACCAATGTAGTGGATGAAATCCCAGAGGTCTTAAGTGAGGAAGAGGTAGAGGTTACTGTAGACTCATCACAAATTTTTGAAGTTACAAACGAACAAGCAATAGAATCTTTACTTCAAAAAGGAATTAGTAGCCCAAGCAAGGAGCAAATAATTGAAGAGCTTAATGCTATTAATCAAGCAAAGCTTAAAGATCCTAATGTATTAAAGACAGAAAAGCAGAGATCATTTTTAGAAAGTAAAGGCGTTGACGTAGACGCTATGCTTAAAAATCGTAAGTTCGGCAATAAGGCAACAACTAATACCGAAGCTGAAGACATAGACTTAGAGTACAATACCTTTATAAACAATAACGCCTCTCAAGATATACAAACAGATTTTACGTCTACCACTCTTAAACCAGTTATTGAAGAAGTGGAAGAGGACCTGGAAATTAAGCCTACTAAAGTAAGCAGAGGGATACTTGATGAGCTTAAAATAGATGTTGAAGATTTCTCTAAATGGGAGGCCAACACTCAGCGTGAAGAATCGTTGTCGTTTCAATTATTTAAAAAGGCTGCTAGTGAAGAAGGGCAAGCTTTTAAACAAGAGAAAAAAGATACTGAAAAAATACTTTCATACAAAATGAAAGTAATGGAATCTCTTAGAAAAGACATAGACACGATAGATTCTAGACTTCAGATAGCAACAAATCCCAAAGACCAGTTACAGCTACTAAATATTAAAAAAGAATTAGAAGCAAAGCTAACGGAAGAATCAAACCTTTTAAGTAAAATGGGTTCTTTGTTTCCTACATACAAAGAGTTTACTTATGACTTAGACCTGCAAAGAAGAAAAAGAATCTACGAAGCTAGTCAAGAAGGGGGAGCTGTAAGATTATTTACAGAGCTTGGAGAAACTGCTAAAACAATACCCGTCACAATAAGTAACTTTGCATTAGGATCAGGAGCGGCAATTACTTCTTTGCTTGATCAAGCGCTAACAGGAGTTGGTGCTGATAAAAAAGGAGTGTTAGCAGGTATAACAGAAATGCTTTTAGATTCAGGTGAAGCAATAGATATAGAGATAGGTCCAGTCAAAAGATCAGGTGTTACACAAGGAAAAAATGTTACTGTTGAGGGAATACAATATGTAGTAACCGAAGAAGGAGATGTACTAGATCCTGTTTCTAACGTAAGCCTTCTTGGTATTATATCAGATGAAAAATTTAATCAAATAAAAAAACGCGCTGAAAACGTAAAATTTTCAGAAAGAAATTATAGTGGCGGAGCTCTTGTTCAGGGTGGCATTCAAACTTTAGCTAATCTTTTTGCGTTAATAAAAGGAGGCCAAGCATTGTCAAAATCTTTGGGAGTTTCAGGAGGAACAGGAATGGGTTTAGCATCATACGCTAGTACCTCAGCTCAATCAGTAGAAGATATGAGGTCAGATTTAGTTAGCGCAGGTCTTACAGAGGATGAAGCTTTAAATAAAGCAGCTATTGCGGGCAATGCAATCGCCACATTAGACGGAGTTTTCTCAGGGTTAGCTGGCTCAAATACCAAGGTGCTAAGTAACTTGACTGGATTTAAAACAGCTATAATAAACGCTGTAAAAAAAGATGGAAAAAAGTTTACCTTCAATGAGTTAAAAAGAAAAGCCGCGGCTTTAGGTGAAGAAAACATGAAAGAGCTTTTAATTGAAGAGCTACCTGTATTGTTTTCAGAAAAAGCTATAAGCGCTGCAGTAAATGAGTTGACTGGACTCTCCGTAAGAAGTAGTAGTGTGAAGAGAAGCGAAATAATGGAAACTGTTATTATGACCTTAGGTGCAACCACTACTTTAGGGTCAGTAAATTTACTTTCAAGAAATCGTAGGTTAGACGCTCTTCGTTATGTAGCTCGTAATGTAAGTGATTTAGATAAAACAGTAACGGAATTAGTAAGAAATAATAACATAACAGAAGATCAGGGTAAAAAAGTATATCAGGAGATTTACGCTATGCAAACTGCTGAGAATAGAACTAAAGGCACTATAGTTGATTCAGAAAACATGCTTGAGGTTTCTGATTTGTTAAACCAACGTCAAAGATTAGTTGAACAAAAAGAAGGCTTGGAAGGACCTTTAAAAGAAGATCAAGATAAAAGAATAGCAGATGTTGATGAGCAAATAAAACAAGCAAAAGAAAGGGATAATAAACAAACGAAAACAGAACAAGATGCCGATAAAATCAAAAGCACAACTGAGGTACCTGATGGCAAACAATCCGAACCTAGCCAAGCAGTGGTTGAAGGAGACAATCAATCCACAGAGCTTGCCGGAGAGACTACGCAAGCCCAAGAAGAAACGCCCCTCCAACCAGCCCAAGAGGGCGAGGTTGAAACTGAAGTTTCAGAGAGCCAGGAGGTAGTAATTGAAGAGGGAAAACCCCTTACGGTAAATGAAAATAAACAAGTCTTTAGGGCGGTTCGTGACCCTAAGACACCTAAGGAAACAAGACGCAAGGCTTTCTTAGATATAATTAATAAGATAAAAACTAAAGGTAAGGTAGCTGCGCGTACAGTTAAATCTTTAATTAAAGAGGTTGAGAAACTTAATTTTGCAAATCCAGTCACTGTAGAAAAAACTATTCAAAGAATTACTAAAACATTTGAAAAGGCTAACAATGTAGATGCATTGAATACGGCAAACGAAACTAAGAAGAAAATAAAAAAACGCGCTGAAAAAGAAGGTTTAGATGCTAATGTTTCTGCGGCAGCTAAAGAGTTTTTAAGGATTGACCCTTTAACTGTAGATGATTTGACTAAGTACCAACAAGAGGCCACTAAATTATTAAAGGGACTAAACTCTACAAAAAGAACTAAAACTGGAATAAATGTAGCCCCAGCTGTAAACATAAAATCTACTGAAGAGTATTCAGCAAAAGAAATTGAAGCTCAAAATAAAAGACAAGCACAATTAGAAGCAGATGCCTTTGAAGCCTTAACAGGTGTCTCTCCAGGTGATTTGTCATTGAGCGAGGTGCGTGAAACTATAGAAGCTTTAGACACCACGGATCAAAATAAAAAAAAGGAGGCAGCTCCTTCTGAAAAGAAAAGTAAAGTAATATTTGATGCTCTTAAAAATGCATTTAGTGTGTATACCGCCGTTGTAGACGAACAATTAAAAACACAAACAGACCCTTTTACTGGAGAAAAGATTGAAATATCAGATAAAAACAAACAAGTGGTTCGCGCTTTTATGAACATGGATTTAAATGTTCTAACAGATCAAGAAGCATTGCAAGCCCTAGACTCTCTAATTAATTTTGCTACCAACGCATCAACAGGGGGGATGGAAGCAGTTGTAAGCAATTACGTAGGACGAACTAATTTAGTAAAAGCAATTAAAGATGGACTAAAAGGCAAGTCTCTTACATCAATAGGAAGAAAGTGGGCTAAAAATATTGCTTCTTTTGATTTAATGATAGAGTTTATTTTTAAGGGGCAAAGTAAAGCGAATAAAATATTAGCATTATCTGGTTTTCAAGATGTAGTTAATGGTGCGGCTAAAGCGGAAACAGATTCTAATAAAATTGCTACTAATTATAGTGATAAGTTTTCTAAAACAAAACCTAATGGGCAAGCTTTTAATACAGCTGAGAATAATACAGAGAGAGGTATGCTCGCGTTTGTTCGTAGAACTTTAATTGGAACTGAAGCAGAACAACAACAAGAGTTTAATAGAAAAAAATCTTTAATATTAGAAACAATAAAAACACTAAGTAACACTAATGATAAAGTGAACAAAAATAAAGCTGAAACATATCAAAAAGTTTACGATAGATTATTAAGCGATTCTAATAACATAACAGATGTTGAATCTAAAGTAGATAAAGCAAACTTAGCTGCGGTAGAATGGATGACTAAAGAGTGGAAAAAACATTATAAAGATTTAAGTGATACTAATTTAAATATATATAATAAAAAACTAGACCAAGACATAAACTATACCCCTGACATATTTAGCGCTTTAGAGACTACTGAGACTGAAAATATAGACGAGCCTATGTTTGATACGTCCGGTAGAAAAATATACAATAAAGAAACAGGTGTATTAAAAAAATCAAATAGACCTAAATCATTAGGCAACGAACGATATGTGAATTTAAGTTTCGATACATCAAATATAAATAGCTTAAGAAAAGCATTGACTGATATAAATACGGCTGCTGCCATACAGCAAGTAAAAGGATTTGTAGAGTCCAAAGACTTCGATAAAGTTATTCCAAATAAACAAGACAGAGATTTAGTCAAGCAAAGAATCAAAGAATATGTTTCTAAAAAAAGAGGCTTAGATTACATTCCGGAAGATGATAAAAAGTTAATGAGACTAATAAATACTTTTGGGACCTTTGGAGTATCAAGAACCTTAGGAAGCTTAGGTCAGTTTCCTAAACAGTTAACACCCATTTTTAATACTATGGTTAATGCAGGTGGAGCTAATACATATGATGGAGTTAGTTTGTTTACAAAAAAAAATGTAAGGGAGTGGTTAAAAAGCAGTGGTTATGATATAGCAAATAGAGGGCTGCAGTCAGAGACTGCGTTGGAAAGTATCGACAAACAACTAGACGAGGCTGCTAATAGTGTAGGAGAAAAAGCTAGACGCATAATACTTGATGCACAAAACAAAACATTAAAACTCTTTTTGGTTGCGCCAGATAAATTAGCCGCTAATTCATCATGGCTTGCTTATTATTCTAAGGAAATGAAGAAGCAAGGGATAGACGTTACTGCTCCAGGTTTTGATTGGGAAAATCATAAAGTAAACAAGAAAGCAGGGGACTATGCCCAACAACAAATCAATAGACAACAAAACACTTCAGACAGAGACTTGCAAGGTGAAATGTATAGGTCTAATAAAATAAGTACTCAGCTATTTGTAAAGGGATTTTTTCCGTTTGCTAATTTTTTGCTTAATCAGAAAACACGTATGTATTCGGATGTATCTACTGTATTTAGTAAAACCGCTACCTCAGAAGATAAAAAAGTAGCGGCTAAATCTTTAGGAGGTTTGAGTGTAGAGACTTTAGTTTTTAATGCTATGGGGCTTGGATTAACTCAACTTACAGCCGCGCTGTCCAATGCATGGATGGGAGAGGATGATGAAGAACAAGCTGAAAAAGACTTTAACAACAGAATGAAAGGTAGAAGTCAAAATATTTTATTAGATTTATTTAGTCCTTTGCCTCTTACTGATGATGTTATAATAGCTAGAATTAATAACATTCTTGAATTAATTCAAGGTTCAGAGGATCCATTTCAGTTTTTTGAAAACAAACAAGCCATGTCAGAAGATTTAGGCTTGTTTAGTATAGGCTTTGAAAAATTCAAAGAGATGGTTGATTTTTCATCTGTTTCTGCGTCTGGCGAGTATAAAAAAGAAAATGCTTTTGGTGCTAGCAAAACCCACAAATTATCAGATGAAGAAAAACAAGCGGCTATGAGTAGTACTGCTCTTTATTTAGTTTATTTAACTGGTTTCTTGCCAGCTGAAGCTGGGAGTATAGCTCGATACAACATGCGAACTATTAAAAGAAATGCCTCTAAAGCTGTTAAATATTTAAATGCTGATCAACAAGCAAAACTTAAAAGATCCAATCCAAGAAGGTGGGAAAAAGAATATGGGCCTAAGAGTTTTTATCAAAAAGATAAAGAAAGAGCTAGCAAAAGAAGAAGAGCTAGGCGTTAAAAGATAAGCATAGAAAGTAAGTACATCACTATAAGAGTGATGTAGACAGCAGCTATAAAATCATAATCTGGCTTAGACTTCATCAGTCACTGACTCGCCAACACTACGAAGCTTTCTAGTTAATGAACTAACCTCTCCCTTAAGGGGGGCATATTCTTTATCCATAAGATGCTCGTAAATAGAGTTCAGTGATGCATGAAGATCAGCCATTACAAAGTTTATATTTTGTATGCGCTTGTGTTCTACTGGTGGTAATCCATTCATGTCCTCTAAGATATAAATTATTTTTAATAAAAAAAATAGCTTACTGCTTAATACTCAGTAACATATTCTTATTATAGTAATCCAAATACGCGTCTGAACTAATCTCGTGTAGGTTTTCGAATATCATTTCATCGTAATGCGATAGGATAATAACAAAGAAAAAAGGTTTTTTTCTTTTAATAACACCCGCAAGCTCTATCAAATCATCAGGAGATTCAGAGTAGTTTATGTCTACATACCTCTCTATCTGCATTACAATCGGTACTGAGATGTATAGATCATGTTGCATAAGCGCCAAAACGAAATCACTGTCGAAGGTGTAAAGATAACCTTCATAGCTACTAGCATTAACCTCTGTGTACCTCCGCGTCGAATCCATACTCTTTTAATTCTTTTATCCTATACTCCTGGAGCTTTGACACTCTTCCTTTTTTAGTCTTGACCTCTACAAACATAATTTTTTTATCAGGGTGAAGCGCTAGCAAGTCTGGTATACCATTCTTGTTGGTCTTGATAAGCTTAAGGACATAGTATCCGTCGGACTCTAATTCTTTAATCTTCTTTGCTTGTACTTGTTGTTCGGTCATAGGCCATGCGTTTTAGTGCATATTTATGTGCTTCTTTATCTGAGTATTCTGTGATGCCTTCTGGAATATCAAAAAAATTATCAAAGTAGAACTCGTAACTTCCTTTTTTAAATGGCCACTTGCTGAAATCTATCATGATTTTTATGTTTTAATAATATTAATTATAAATTTAGTAAATCTTTTCGAAAATGATTAAGGGTATAGTCCTTCTTGTTAATAACTGATTTATAGATCTGATCCTCTATACCTCCCTCTGAGAAGATCCAATAGACATCATTTTCTTTTCGCTCCTTGGTAGTCATCCTATCACGAGACTGCCAGTAACTAGTAGCACTAAAGTCTATATTGTAATACACAAGACAGTCAGCCTGTCTAAGACTTATGCCTTCTCTACCACTCACAATTTGAAGGGCAATTGATTTTTTAGTGTTAACAAATTCATCAAGATCACTAGTAAGAGCATCATTAAAAACTCTCTTTAAGACCTTAAGTTCTTCTTTAAACTTATAAAAAATACCTATTTTCTTGTTTTTAAATTTGTTCCTTATAAATTTGGCTTTAGTAAGGTCAAGGGTTTGTGATGTCCCGCTCTCAAACTTAACAGTCCCTGAGTAGATCTGATGAAGCTTCATCATAAGTTTTACTGGGGTGTCGGCAAGGATAACTTGTTCATCACCCTCAACAACTAAATCCTTCTTTAGTTTATTCGCTAGGTTATAAGTGAGGGTGCTCATCTTAACATGCATGATCTCCTCCTTAGTTTGTACCTTAAAGCCTGCCTCTTTCTGAGTGTATGTAATAAAGTATGGCTGCATGGCATCCATGATACTAGGTTTTCCCTTAGAATAGTCTTTTATATTAAGCCCATTGATAGGACGTTGAGTTACATTAACATGTGTATCACAGAACCGATAAAAGTTTTTAAACTTCTCAAAGGGATTACCTGGAATGCCATATACTTGATGGTACATCTGACTGTAAGACTCTGGTGTCGGTGTACCAGATAAAAGAATAACCCTGGCATCACTGTTCCATATTATATACTTTACATCCTTTGCTCTCTTGCTAGGTTTTGGAAACGCACCAATGCCGTGAGCTTCATCTAAAATAACTATATCGTATCTTATTCTTTCTTGTAGTTTATGTAGACTCTCGTAATTAATTACGTCAAGAACAAAGTTAGGTTTAAGCAATTCGTAGTCATCCTCAATAGAACTTATTGCTTTTTTCTTTGTTATAAATAAAATTCTTTGATAAGGCTTCACTCCTGACATCTTATTGGCTATGCCTAGACTAGTGAGTGTCTTTCCAGTTCTGACCTCCATGGCTAGATACACGAATCCGTGCTGTGAAATTACATCTGTTCCTTTAGTTATTATTTCCTCCTGATAATCTCTAAATTTCATAATAGTTTTTGTTGTATTACTCCTTCTGACCTTGGTTTTATTCTAATCCAATTCCCCACCATATCTCTATCGGCTTCTGGTTCTATACCTTGACTGTATACACAGTAAGCTGCCATCCACTTTCCAAATTTATACTTTGATATCTTAAACTTTCCACTCTCATAGTCATCATAATGTGTCAAAAAGTCAAAGTACAGTGGGTTCAAGTGTAATTTAACATTTACTTTCAGCAATGGATTGGCAGGGCTTTTGCCGGTTATACCACACCATGCACAAAAATCTGAGTTGGTTTGCATTATAAGGGTTTTTAACTCCCGATTGACTGAATCACTTTCAATAAGACCTGAATTTAAATAAAGCTGTAAGTTTTTAATCATGTAATTATCAAACTGACACCAATCATCGTCATCCCACTCCTCACCAAATAAAAACTTTCCAAACTCTTGCATTGGTGTAAAGGTTGGAGTGTAGTATGTAGCTATTTCAAGTTCCCATCGTCGCCGAGCAAATGATGCCCCGCTCCCCTTAATTGTGTAATTAGTTGTGAGGGCAACCTTTGGAGACTTGGCAAAAGGTATCTTGATTGAATCTCTATTTTTTTTCTCAACTGTTATTCCCTCTGTAATGACACTGAATAATCTTTCAAAGTCAAAGTATTTTTTGACGTCATCAAACACCAATACTTGAGTGTCTGCTGATACTAATTGATAGGGAAAGGATTTATCAAAGTTGAAAGACTTTCCATCAATCATTACTAATTTTTTCATATGACCTATCGCTTGCAACCATACCCCTTTTCCAGTTCCACCATTAGCTGTGTCTGAAATATTTTCATCGTTTAAAATTACGGCAGGACAATACGATATGTTTTTATGAGCATGCATCATGTAGCCTAATGAAGACTCAAGAGTAAGCACCCTTTCTTTTTCATTGTTTGATATGTTACCTATAAAGGTTTGAAAATTATTTTTCCTTAACTTACAAGAGTTGTAAGTTCTGTTAATAATATGTTCCTTCCATATATAAGAATCAAGATCTAAGTAGTCAATTGCAATAACATCCTGTTTTGATATTTTAACCGCGCAGTTCTCGTAATATAAGTATGCAGTATCTATAGTGTCTTCATTAAAGTAAACGTCTATAGTCGCTAACAAAGACAAGAAGTCTTCCTTAAATAGCCTTGTCTGATCAGCAAAATAATTATACACAGCCATGTCTTCAAGGCTTTGTAAATGATCAAGAATAAAATCTTTAATATCTCTATCAGAACAATGGTCAATAAGATTATTAGTTACACGTACAAACACATAATTCTTTTGTCCCTCTGGGCAGAACTTAAAGAAACCGTTCATTTCTAAAAAGTTTTTAAATATAAGAGGTATAATTTTTACGACACCTTTTGAACTCATAGTCCAGAACTTTACCGAGTTGTTCTCTTCTGCTTTTTCAAGTACTGAGTCTATAACATCTGTCGCCAAGCTCGACTCTTGTAAGTCTTGGCGTATAGCTTTTTTTGACTCTCCTCTTCTGAGCCGCTGTTGAATTTCATTTATTTTTTCATCATCCTCATAGAACTTAGTGTTAAAGTTTTGTGTGTGGGAGTATGCTGATTTAATGGTAGTATTAATTTCTTTAGCATTAAAGTCTCTAGTTTCGTATTTACTTAAAATAATAGAGGCTGTTGATTGAGTAATACCATAGTCATTAAAGGCCATTGCAAGAATAAATGCATTTTGGTTTCTTTGACCCTCAGCCATTGGATATTTCTTCTCGTGCCACTTAGTGAGTATTTCAATTATTTTACTCTCATCTGTTAAAGGAATTGTTTTGGCTATGTTCTCAGAACTATATTCTTTGTATTCTAAATCTTCTATTGTCTCCCATGTTTTCGCTTTAGTATTAATGTATATTAAGGGATCATAAGACTCATAGCATACTCTACTTAAATTTTTAGATGTCGTGTCAAAAAACTTAGAGTTAAAATGTTTTTCTAAAGCTATAAAATAACCAACATGGTTTTTTGGATCGGCTGGTATTCTAACTAAAACCTTTAGTCCTTTTCCAGAGGGTGAAACAAAACAACTATAGACGTTGGGGTTTTTGCAGAACTTTTTCTTATCCTTTAAAAGCTGTTCTTTTTTTGAGTACCCATCAAAGTCCAAACATATTAAACCACTGTGCTCTATTAATGATACGTCTGATCTCTTATTAAATTTTCCTGAAAAGACTATAGAAGGAAGTTGTTTTTTGATTTCGTTTCGCTTTGCTTTATCTTGTTCTTTACGAATGGATTTAACCAACTCTTTAGATGCCCCTGTTTTAATTCTATTTAAGATAACATCAGCCTCTCTAAAGAAAGGAGCCGTAGTTGTGTTAATGTTTTTGAAGATAGTTACAGTATTTGACATTAAAATGTTGGTTTTATGTTGATTTTATCTTTGCATAACCCTGCGTGAGTAGGCATTATGTTGAAAATGTTGGTTTTAAAGGTCATTATATATTCAGAAATAAATAAATATAAATATATAAATATATATTTCTATATAGGAACATATTTTTAACATTTAACATAAAAAAAAGGGGGAAGCAATTCCCCCTAGTTTAGTTTGGGTTAATTAAAAAGGCAATTCGTCATCAGGATCCTCTACAGGAGCAGAAGTTTTAGTAGGGGTTGGTGGCTCTGATACATACTCTTTATCTAAGATCAGCTTACCTAATTTGTGAGCCACTTTATTTTCGCCATCCCATATGTCTATAGTTATGCCTCCATCTTCCCACATTGCTGCTTTGACTTTAATCTGATGTCCGTACTTTTCACTTTTTTCTACCTTCCCAGGGATGGTTTTGACTGCTTTACCTAGATTGTCTAGCTGTAAATTGCCAAAGTACTTTTGTTTAATGTTTTCATTTGCCATAGTATAAAATTTATTAAGTTAAAATTGTGTTATATATAAAAGATTCAATGTTACGAGTTCCCTCTTTCCACTGCAAGTATCTTGATACAGCCTCCTGAGTTTTTTGTTTACCCCTAAGTATTACCTCGTCTGTAGAGGCGTGTACACCTATCTCATAATACTTGGTCCCATCTTTTCTTGTTTTCTTAATGTTTCCAATAACAAGAAATACAAGTGGTAGTTTAAAAATAGACTGATATATATATGCCTGGGTATCGTATGAAGAATCAAACTTTACTGCTTGTGGAAACCTTTTAACATTATCGGTCGTCTTGTAGTCTAAGATAATACCATTAGATATTAAATCTGCCTTTCCCTTAAATTCAACATTAAATATTTGTTCAATCCCTGGAAGCTCAGTCTTAGCTGTCTTATCAGTGATGTATTCATAAATAGATATGTCACCTATGGTGTTAGTGTTGGTCTTAGGATTGTTTTTATCTAAGAACCACTCCACTTGCTCCTCTACTTGATCAGCTTCCTTACGAGTAAGTGCTATATCTAAGTCATGCTCAACCAGGAATTCCTTGTAAGCTTTCCCTCTTGTCTCAGTCTGATCCCAAATAAGATAGTTGTTTTTCTTTTTAGGCTCAAGACAAAGAGTGTGAAAGTATGATCCCTTGATCATCTTATCTGACACCTTAGTCTTGCACCCATACTGCTCCTCATCGTATAATAGTTTATACACATCACTATTTGAAAGCCACTGCTTTCCATAGTCTCCGTAATACTTTTTGTCATCTCGAAGGTTTTTAATTATGTCTTTCTTGCTCATGATTCTATATGTTTGTTTTTAATAGTAGTGTACTTATCATCAATTAATTGTATTTTTTCATACGCCTGATTGAGAGTTTGCTGTAATGATTCAATCTTAATGTCTTTAATTTTTATTTTTTCATTAAAATCTTTAATGCTCTCTTTGTAGTAATTGTCGTAATCATCTTTGGCTAATTGTGTTTCTTTTTTTAAGGCCTCATTATCCTTAAAAAGAACAGACTCTAAACCTTTATAAGCCGTGAGGTCTAAATTACATGTCTCCAAAGCATTTTGAAGATTAAAGTTCTCATTCATGTGACTATGAAGAGCGTCTTGGTATTTTATTATTTTTTTTTCTAGAGCATCTATTTTGTCTTGAGTTTTTTTCGGTGTAGGCTTGTGGGCTTTCAATCGAAACTTGTTGTGGTTGTCTTTAAAAAAAGATATCAATTCTTTTTTGAAACCAATACCAAACTGATGCAACTTCATAATTTCTTCCATAGGGGTGTCTATTAAATCCCCTACGTTGGAAAAAGAACAAAGCCTGTTGGCTAATTTTTCTGTAATTAAACCATGATGCTTCAAGGCATACAAGGTGGTGTGTTCGTTTATATATTTTATCTCCTTATAGTCTGGATCAAAATATGTTTCTCTAATTGTCCTAGCCATCTATCTTATCTTTAAATTCTGCTAGTGCTACCTCATCATAATGATCTGAACTCTTTAACCACTTTTCTGCATCCACCCACTTGCTACCCTTTTCAATAGCTTCCTTGACTTTTAATATATCTTCGGCAAAGTTTCCAGTTGGTTTAGCTTTTTTCTTAGATACAACAGGAGCTTTGGGCATAACTGCTCTTACTTGCTCTCCATATGCATCAACATCTTTATCGCTAACTATACCTAAAGCAGAACTCAATTGGTATCTTTTCAAGTAAGTGAACCCGCTACCAAGAGACTGATAAGAATTTTGTCCTTTTAAATCTACTAAGGGAATGTCTACTGTGCTAGAATTAACTTCTCCACTCTCTATATGGAAGATGGTAGTTGTAACACAAGTGTTGCCACTCTCAAGGTTAGTACCCAACATCTGAGTAAATCCAAGTCCATGTTTTTTCATTAATGGATTTATGGAGTGGATAATTTTGGTAAGGTCAACATACTTGTAGTTGTACGCATCGGTGTCTTTAAGTAGCACCGGGCATTCTTGTTGAAATCCTGCCAAGGCTTTGTAATAATTTTTCATAATAGTTGGTTTAATTTAATAGTAATCTCTCTGCGTTTAAGCATCAAGTTCTCTCTCTGATTTCTCTTCTTGTCTATCTTTTTATTCTGAGCCAATAACTGAGGAATTCTATTTTTTATATTTTCAAGACGCTCATCATAGCCTTGAATAACTCTTCTGTAAACTCCTATCCTCCAACCTAAATAAAACAACTCATACTCTTGATCAGTCAGTTCCTCTCGATAAAGTTTACCCTTAGGGTTAAATATTTTTATGACCCCATCTTCTTTATATTTCTCTATTCTTACTCCAAGCATCATCCTTGACTCGTAGTGTCTGTCACTAAGATTAGTAGAGCCTGGATCCTTTATAGCTTCTTGCAATATATCCTCCAATGTTTTACGCTTCAACGTTTGATAGTTTGTTAAACACTATTCCTAGGTCAGAATCATTCTCCATCATCTTGTCTAACGAAGCTATACCCTGGTGAATTGTTGCCCCTGTACATTTGTAATTGTTTTTCCCCATGTAGGATACAATGTCAGACTGAGTTATCCCACGATCTATGCATAGCTTATACAAAAACTTTCGAGGATTAGCATACTCAATCTTTCGAGTGTTTTCAAAAAGCTCTTCCTTAGTAAGTCCTGTGTGTATAAGAATGTTTTCCACAAATTGATTGAATATATATTCTTTCATCTTTATTTAAGTGTCATGTCAAAAGCAAAAGCAACCTCCTTTCGGAATGCCTCCATCTCTTGAGCGTTAAGGTTTTTAAATATTGTGGCTCTTAGGTGATCGACCACTTTTCTTGCTTCTACATGTCCCCTGGATTGATATTCATCGTCAAGGAATTTATCAAAGACTAAGTTGTTGGTTAGTTGCATTTAATTAGATTTAATTTAAGTTTTACTAAAGTAATAATTATTTTTTAATTAGACAAAAAAAAAGAGAGACATTTCTGCCTCTCTCTTTCTCGGTTAGTACTTATGCTCCACTGGTCTATCGTAATCTGGTATAATTTCGATTATGTGCCCATGTATAAGACAACGCTTAATGTGTTCAACTAAATCGTCAAACCCTTTTAAGTGCCTTCCCGTCGTTTCCATGTTTGATTGGGCTGAATAATCCATTCGCCACTTTTCACTTCGCCAATGCTGATAAATTGTCGATTTACACGACTTCTTGTCAAGACCGAGCGGTTTACCATCCTTCATGTAATCGTCAAGGACATTGAATCTTAAATTGATTTTGCGACCACGCGCATCGATTGTTACATCATTTTTTTTCATAATTGTGTTTTGTTTTGTTTGTTACAGTATGTCAAAGAACTTTCTCTTTCCATTCAATCTATAACATAAAAGATAACATGACCAAATATTTTAACACTTTTAACAAAACTTTAACATATTTTGTTATATTTGTAACAATTTGTTAAAAAAAAAGGGTAACATTTCTGCTACCCTTTCCTCAACAAACTATGAACAAAACTAAAATCAACACTAATGTAAGTCTTTTATTTTCTTTTTTGCTTTAGCTAATTCTTTTTTTGTCTTTGCCAATTCTCTTCTTAAAGTTTTATTGCTATGCCATAAGAAGTCGGCATTTTTAGGCTCTACTATTGCTTCTATATTTTCTAAGTTCATCTCTTATGTTTTGGTTTTGTTTATAAAGGTAGATAATTTGTCGAGGTTTTGAAAGGGTAACCTTATACTTGGTCTTGGCTGAAACATATTTGTTTCGACTTACCATCTGTTCTATTAATGATCTAATCTCTCTTTCATTAGCCATTAGTTTTGACCATAGTTCAGCCTTTCTATTTTTTTTTCTTTTTATTTTGACTCTTTTGAGTCTTAGGAATCTTAATAGTTTTTTCATCTTGAAATTCTTTTTTAAGTTTTTTCATTAGCAGTTCCTGAAGTTCAGGGCTAAGATTGGTGTTGTCAAATATCATTGGGTTTGTTTAATTATTAATTCATATAATTCATGCTCGTCTACTAAGTTATGTACAGATAAAATATCATTTGTACCATTCTCTCTCAATAAAACAGATCGAACACCTCCAGAATCAAAAGTAGCCTCGACAAACACATCTATCAAGACTCCTGCTCTTCTTCTGTACTTAGCACTAATGATAAACGCTACGTGCGTTTCGTTGTAGCCTCTGCGTGGCCCAAAGTTATTAATTATTCTCATGCGTGATCTTGAGCATATTCACATACAAGTTCCTCCATTTGTTCATGAAGAAAGTCATAATAAAATTCCAGGGGAATTAAAGTGAAAGGCATAGATTTTGATTTAATGTAAACCTCAGTAACATCTAATTCTGCATCAGGGAGGGAATCGTAGTCTCCTCTTTCCCAATAATAAGTGTAATCAATAGAAAGTGTATACTCTTGTTCTACCCTCTCATAAGTACCTCTAGTTTTGTTCATTTTGATTCGCTTATTAAAATTACGGCTACCAAAAATAGTAACCCACTCGCTAACATTATATATCCTGTTATCATTTTTCTTGTAATTTATTGTTTTTTGTTAATTGTATTTAAAATAACTTCTAATTGCAAAAAATCCACTGAATAAGACTTTTTAAAGTCTTCCTTTTCTTCTTCTTTATAATCCTTTAAACCATTATATTGATTATA
>Ga0209634_1001122_pt1 | contig 19986 bp, 22 predicted proteins | sample LinPmetageLP40_FD_184043 | JGI IMG/M metagenome (GOLD analysis project Ga0209634, IMG submission 184043) | Marine viral communities from the Pacific Ocean - LP-40 (SPAdes) (version 2) | ecosystem: Environmental > Aquatic > Marine > Oceanic | place: Pacific Ocean | collected 2010-08-26 | reverse complement strand
GTAAGTTTCATCAATACTTGAACTGACTGTCTCAGCGTTAGCAATATTCGATGCCGTGGTATTCAAACGAATGGATTGTGCGTTCATGCCTGTACCGGCAATATTAAATACGTTTGTTAATGACATTTTATTCTCCTTGCATCAGGCGAAGCTGATACCCGTTGTCTTATTTATTACTGACCTTTAATGACGCCTTTCAGGCCATTAAATTTACTGTTCAAAAATTCAAACGAGGCGTTATAACGAAGCGCATTCTCGGTGTAAAAAGACTGCTCCATTTGGGTATCCACCGTATTACCGTCAATAGCGGGCTGATAAGGGTTACGATACATAAGCTCGGTTTCGGTATGGACATTGCCTTCTAAGTGATGCTCATTGGTTTTATTCATCCCCAAAGAGCGGCGGCTTTCTGCTTCCAACACCGCATTAAAGTCGATATCGCGGGCTTTAAAGTGAGGGGTGTCTGCGTTGGCTAGGTTGTTGGCAAGTATTTCTGCACGAGCCGCACGTAGTTGCGTGGTTTGAGGACTAATCCCTAACGAATTTTTAAAACCCAGTGCTGACATAAGAACCTCTAGCTGTTTGGCGTAACACGTTATTTGCCTGTACAGAGATATAGCAACGGCTATGCCAAACTAATTTTTTCAATTAAATCAGTAACTTAAATAATTTTAATAGGTATTGAAAAGCGGCAAAGTTTGCCGGAAAGAGAAAAAGCGGAAAGAGACAAACAAATAAAAACCAGAAATGCGAGTAGCAGAAAAACAAAAGCCCCTTCTGCTTTATGGCAGAAAGGGCCGTTAACACGAAAGAAAAGGATCAGCCTTTTTTACGATAAATAATGCCAGGGCTGCATTGCACCATTTCATAAAGGTCAGGCAAGCCACTTAATGCTTCGCTTGCCCCTAGTAACAAGTAACCACCGGGTTTTAGGGTGCCATGTATACGCGTAAGAATATCTTTTTTCACATCACCTGAAAAATAAATCAATACATTACGACAAAAGACCACATCAAATTTGCCTAGCATTGAATAAGAATGTAACAGGTTTAACATCCGATATTGCACTCTGGCAGCCACATTGGCATTCACCTTCCAGCTGTTTTCATGTTTAGAAAAATAGCGTGTGAGTAAATCTTCCGGCATACCTCGCCCAAGTGCCAATTGATCATATTGACCGGCTTTTGCCGCCTCAAGTGCACTACTTGAAATATCGGTTGCGACTATTTTTTCAGACGTCAGCTTACCTGGGTTACTCCGTTTGAATTCCTCAATGATCATACTGATGGAATAAGGTTCTTGCCCAGTGGAGGAAGCTGCACACCATAAATCGAGATTTTTTTGTTTGGCACAAATTTCAGGAAGCAACTTTTCTTGTAAAATTTTAAATGGATGAGAATCACGAAACCAGAGTGTTTCATTGGTGGTCATTGCGTCGACTACTTTTTCTCTGAGTCGTGAATCAATCTCCATTTTTTTTACAAGTTCAGACAGAGCGGTAAATTCCAGCTCTTTCATGATGCCTCTAAGTCGGCTTGAAACCAGATATTCTTTATTGTCGCCCAATAAGATGCCACAGACTCGTTCCAAGTAATCTCGAAACAATGCAAAATCCGGTTTGGTTATTTCCATGTTTAAACCTTATCCCTTGATACTTTCACTTGCTCTGCAACCTTGGCCGCTAGAACATCAGGGTTAAATTTCGCAATAAAATCATCGGCCCCGACTTTTTGAACCATGCTTTGATTAAATACACCACTTAATGAGGTATGTAAAATGATATGCAATTTGTTCATGTTCGGGTCATTGCGTACGGCCGTTGTTAAGGTGTAGCCATCCATTTCTGGCATTTCGATATCTGAAATCATCATGGCGTAATGGTCAGCTGGGTTCACACCCGATTCCACCATTTCGCGTAAATGCATTAAGGCTTGGCGCCCATCATTCATGGCCGTCACTTCAACCCCTAAGGTTTCAAGGCATTTTGCCACTTGTTTACGCGCAATTTTCGAATCGTCAGCAATCAAGACTTTTGGTGCCACTTCTTCAGCACTTGAACGAGAACTCTCTAAAATATCTGCACTGATGGTTTCTTCCATTGGCGAGACTTCAGACAATATTTTTTCAACGTCAATGATTTCCACCAATTTTTCTTCAACTTCAGTGACTGCCGTTAAATAATGCTCTCGCCCTGTGCCTTTTGGTGGCGGATGGATCTCTTCCCAGTTCATATTAACGATACGCTCAACACCAGAAACCAAGAAGCCCTGTGTGGCGGTGTTGTATTCGGTAATAATGACAAAACAATCTTTTGGATTACCCACAGGTGGATTACCTGTCGCGATCCCCATATCCATAATAGGAATGGTGCCAGAGCGGATATGTGCAACACCGATGACTACCCGATGACTTTTTGGCAGGATAGTGAGTTTTGGGCATTGCAAAACCTCTTTCACTTTAAACACATTAATGCCGTAAATTTGCGGGCCATTTAAGCGAAAAAGTAAAAGCTCTAAGCGGTTCTCCCCTACCAGTTGGGTCCTTTGGTCGACGGAATCAAGTACCCCGGCCATAAACAAACTCCATATGAAACAACCTTAAGTGGTTATTTAAATCTCGTTTTTGGCGGCATGCCCTTTGCAGCATTCCCCATAAATTGGTGTGGCGTTAATTTATTGCCACTCCCAGCGTGAATCGTATTGCATTCAGCTGTCTTAATTGAGAATAGGACAAATTTTGGTGATATACAGAGTTTTTATTTTTTTACTCCTAATATGCCTATCACGGTGGGTTGTGGCCGATGCCTGGTATGAGCAATTACAAAGCAGCCTAAAACAAACCCTATCGACTCAGGTGGTTCATATGGCGCAAAAGATGGGGTTAAATGATTACCACTACAACATTGACCTTAACTTCCTAGATAGCAGACTTAACTTGGCACCTTGCCAAGTCCCTTTGAATATCGAAGCCCCCCAGCCGTTAGAATTAGGTCGAAGCCATATTAAGGTGGCTTGTAAAGACACCAGCCCCTGGGCTTTAAATGTGCCCACTGATATCCATTTATTTGCTGATGTGGTGGTACTCAATCAGCCCGTCTCAAAAGATCAGATCATTAGCGAATCAGAGCTTAGCCTTCAACGGCAAAATTTGGCCGACTTACGAAATGGTTATTATCTAAAAAAAGAACAGGTTATAGGCAAACAATCTAAGCGCGCACTCGCCGGTATGACTGTCCTCAATAGTTACCTGATATTACCTGCTCTTATGATACATAAGGGCGATAAAGTCATGATTATTGCTAGTAAAGGATCAATGAGCGTAAAAATGCCAGGTGAGGCGCTCAATGATGGCCGAGAAGGCCGGCAAATACGGGTGAAAAACAGTCGATCGGAGCGTATTATCCGCGCCCAAGTAGTGGGACCAGGAGAGGTTTTAGTCCAATTTTAGGTTTTTTGAAAAAAAAATAAAAAAATACTAAAGCCTTACTCAAGCCTGCCGCTATAGGTCTACGAGGAACTCTATTTGTTAGAAAGGTAAGCAAAATGAACATTAATAAACTCACTACAGGTGTTGGCGGCGGTACACAGTCGCGTAATACCGAAAAAACCGCCGCAGCGGGTTCAGGACAAGGCGCCAAAGCCCCTGAAACCAAGAGCCCTGCTGATGCTGAAGTTAAACTGAGCCCGCAAAGTAAGTCGATTCAGCAAATAGAAGCTGAAGTGGCCAAAATGCCAGATATTGACGACGCAGCTGTGGAGCGTATCAAGGGTGCACTCGCTAACAACGAGTACAAAATTGATTACGAGCGCATTGCAGGTCAAATGATTAAATTTGATGGGCTCCTGAAATCATAAGGGAACAATATGTCAGTGCCAGCAATCAGTGAATTGAACGATGTATTCGAACGCGAACAATCCACTCTGCAGCAGCTTCAAGCTGTACTTGAGGCGGAATCATCGGCACTATTAGACCGAGACATATTGGCCATTGAAGGTACCGCCCAGCGTAAAGTTAATGCGCTTACGGCTTATCAAAAGCAGGTAAACAAACGCTTATCTTTCCTCGTCGAGCATGATTTTGAAGGCTCGGAACAAGGTTTACTTGCCCTAATTGCCACCTACGAAGAACCAAACCAGCAACAACTCACCGACCAGTGGCATACGCTGAAACAAGGGTTTGAAGACGTCATTGCCCAGAACGAGCGCAACGGAATTGTCATCTACCACAATCAACAACGTAATCGTAACTTGCTGAATATCTTGCATGGCAGCAAAAATGAGCCAAACTTATACAACGGAAGTGGCGCGGCGCAGGGACAAAGCCAAAGACAAAGTCTAGGTGAAGCCTAACCTAGTATTGACCAATGGCTGCCCGCCTGATTATACATTCAAGCACGTTAGACGATTGTCATGGAACAAGCTGAAGCTCAACCAGAAAACTACCTAGAAAGCCCAGAAGAGATTTATCGTGCGATTCAGCGATTGATTCGCTACGCACCTAAACTAACTGTGCGCTTTGAGGGTATTGATGAAGCCTTTGCCACGGCCATCACTAAAGTCGACCTTAAATCGAAAGCCTTTGCGTTTGATAAACTCATTCCTGATAACGGCAATGAGGTACTACAACGTGGTAAACGAATGGAGTTAGTTGCAGATTTTCGTGGCATTTTAGTGAAGTTTTTTGTCGAGGGTGGGTTAAAGTACCGACCACAAAACCAAGAATACATTGCTCAGTTCCCCAGTAAGTTGCTGTACCTTCAGCGTCGAAATGCCTACCGAGCCATGGTGCCCCGCACCTATTCTGTGTATGCCGTATTTCGCTCCAGTGAAGACAAACAAGTATTCAAAGGCCGCTTACAAGATATTTCAGGCTCCGGCTTTAAAGCCTACTTTAAAGGCGATATTTCACCAAACTTAAAAGCCATTACCAACTTTGATGAAAGCACACTACACGTAGGTGATGAATCGATGGATTGTGGCCTGGATGCACGCCATGCGGTTTATAACGAAGAAAAAGATCTCACCTTTTGTGGGTTTTCATTCCAACCATTAAGTGGAATGAAACAACGCTACGTTGAGCAGTTTGTTAATACCCTTCAATACGAGGAACAGCGTAAGCAGCAAGCCGCTGAGGCGCGTAAACAAGAACAAGCCGAAGCACTCAAGCAAAAACAAGAACAGCCAGAAGAAGCACCGCAGTCATCTGATGAGCCCAATTAAATCAGATGAGCATTCACTCCAACACCATAAAACGAGCCCTGTGCTTGTCACTCAAACACTAATCATTAGGCCAGTTGGGTTTTAATTGCTTTAAACGCGCAAGATCTTCTAAACGATCCACATCCCATAAAGGACCTAAAATTGCGGCTTTTTTATTGGCCGCACCTAATCGTTGAAACGTAACGGCCATCACGTCTTCTGTGCCCCAGGGCACATCCTGAAATAATTCATCACAGGTTTGACGTGCCCCCACCAGTACATAGCCCCCGTCTTCTGCGTTAATAAATACATGTGGTTCATCGTCTAATGCGTTAAGGGCTTGCTGATAATAATCACCCGACAACACGGGGCAGTCGCTGCCCACGATTAATACTTTTTTTGCAACCGTTAACCCCCAACGTATGGCATGAGCCATACGCTCACCTAAGTCACTCCCCTTTTGCACAATAACCGGCGTACTTTGTGCAATTTTTTCAATCACCTCGTGTTCTCCAAGGTGGTTCAAGGATAACGCTGACAACCCGCCCAGTGCTTGATTTGCTTTGACAATCTGAGCATGAGTGAACTGCAATAGCTGAGTATGTAGAGCTAAACACGCTTCATCGCCAATGGCTGGAGCCAGGCGGGTTTTCACCTGACCCAGACGCGGCAATTTAGCAAACTGGATAATAATATGATCAAACATATGACTGCTTATTTAGATAGGAAGATCCGGCTAACGATATTTTTCAGCCAATTTTTCTGGGCTAACGCCGCGCCAAAACGCATAACGCAACTGCCACATGAGAAGAACGGTTTTTACTAAACCATATGTCTGCCAACGCCGGGCCGACGTGGTCACGGTTTGCTTTAAACACTTCGGCGGAGCCATTTTTTTAGCGCGCTTTGAAAAATCCACGTCTTCCATTAAAGGAATTTCTGTAAAGCCCTTTAATTCATCAAATAGCCGCTTACGCACAAAGATACATTGATCCCCCGTGGCCACACCGGTTAAGCGAGAGCGGTGATTAATAAACCACTCAATCACCCGAAACCCAAAACCGCGTGCATCCAGCTTCACATCAAATCGACCCCATTGATGCAAACTGGCTTGATCAACCATAGCCCGTAATAGTGACGCACTTAAGTGCGTATCCGCATGCAAAAATATGATCCAGGTACCTTGGGCCAACTGAGCCCCGGCATTCATTTGTTGAGCACGGCCTTTTTCACTTTGGATTAACGTAAAGTGTTTTGCCAGCGTGACATCGCCACCATCATTACTGCCACCATCCACAATAATAATGTCTTTTACATAATCTTTAAGGGAATCCAAGCGATTAACCAAGCTGATCACTTGCGCGGCTTCGTTATACACCGGCACCACGATACTGACATTAAACTGATCCATAAATTTAAGACAAGGCCCCACCACAAGATGAACCGGCACCGGCGGTACAACCAAAACAGTGACCAGCCACTGCGATGTCATTCCCGGCTAGATCGCTTTTTAATAAATCTTCAATGTGACGGGCTTCGTGCTGGCTATTGGCCGTTGGCATGTCCAACATTTGATTAAAATCACAATCGTATAAGTTGCCCTGATAATCCACACTCACCGTATTACGACACATGACGGTATCCAAGTTATGGGCTTGGTAGTTATCAATTAATAGTTGCATGTAATCGTTAAACTGCCCTTTGGATACCAACATAGAGCCAAAACGAGAAATAGGCATATTGGTGATGGTGTATAACTGGTTAAACTCGATTCCCCAGTCATCCATCAAGCGCTGTTTATAATCGTTTTGAAGCCCAACTTGAGAAGGTGGCAAAAATGGCCCGCCTGGGTTATAGACAAGATCGAGGGTTAAACCCGAACCTGCTTTACCAAAACCCAGCTCGTTTAAAATATGTAACCCTTTAATGCTGTTATCAAACACCCCTTTGCCACGCTGAGCATCTACATTTTCTTGAGTGTAACAAGGCAGTGACGCCACCACCGTAACTTGTTCATCCGCTAAAAATTGGGCTAGATCTTCGTAACCGGGCTCGCATAATATGGTGATATTACAGCGATCAATCACTTCACAGCCGAGCTTACGTGCCTCGCTCACTAAATAGCGAAAGTGAGGGTTCATTTCAGGGGCGCCGCCGGTCAAGTCGAGTATTTTAACTGAACGCGTTTTGATCACATCCAGTACCAGATTAATCGTCGCTTCATCCATCAACTCAGTGCGACGAGGTCCGGCATTGACATGGCAGTGAGTGCAACTTAGGTTGCACAAGTAACCCAGATTCACCTGAAGGATATCCAAGGCTTGGCGCTTAATAGCAGGAAATTCGCGGGCAATTAAAAGGGGTTTGGTATCCAGCATAGTCTCAACTCTCTCGTTAACGACCTCTGTGTGCCGCTTTTTATGGTTATTACCTTAGTCATGTGTGACCTAATGCACAAGACCTAGTTCCCCTGTTAAAACAAACCAGCCACCCGCCAGTTTATTTAAGTGCATGAGTTGATTGAGTTTTTTACTGGCGCGGGTAAAATGCAGACATCTCCCTATAGTTTAACTGGATAAAACTGCCGCCTCCTAAGCGGCTGCTCCAGGTTCGAGTCCTGGTAGGGAGACCACACATAAGTCCACTGTCGTCCAATCCTTCTTTTAGTTTGTACTGAATACAAATTTACCCCTATAAAATAAGACTATAATCATCTTTAGTGTCCATGGTCGTCCACAGATTAACCTGGACATCCAACTCCAACAGGGGGTATCGTTGGGGGTATATATCAAGGATACCCCCAACCAATGCCATTAACAGATACAGCTATTCGCCAACTAAAAGCCCAAGAAAAAAATTACAAATTGTCTGATGGTGAAGGGCTGAACCTCTTGGTTCGTACTTCTGGGACAAAGAGCTGGCAACTGAAGTATCGCTTCGCAAATAAAGAAAAGTCTCTGACACTTGGTACCTATCCAACGATAAGCTTGAAAGAAGCTAGGAGACGAAAAACAGAAGCCAAACAAAAGCTGGCAAACAACATCGACCCTGGATTTGAAAAGCAATCGGAAAAAGCTGAGTTAATAAAAATTCATGACGGCAAATTTAAATCTGTCGCAACTGACTGGTACAACAACCAACTTCCAAGGTGGAGTGAAAAGTACTCAAGAAAAACACATCAAACACTTAGTAACTGGGTATACCCAAAATTAAACCACATACCTATGGCTCATATTTCAAGCAAAGATATATTGATTGTATTACGAGCAATGGAGCAAGCGGGTGTAGGAGAAACAACTAGAAAAGTAAAAGGCTACCTAGAGACTATTTTTACTTTTGCAATTGCTGAGGGGCATGTTAACAATAACCCTGTAACAGGCTTAGAAAAAGCACTCAGAGCTGTCCCCCGAGTCAAACACCAGCGCTCACTACCTATCAAGCAACTTGGTGAGCTTACTCATAAGGTAATCAACAGTACTGGACATCCAGTCATTCGTCTTAGCCTGTTGTTATTATTACATACTAATGTTCGTACAAATGAGGTTCGCTATGCTGAGTGGCATGACTTTGACTTAAAAAAACGTGTCTGGACGATTCCGGCAGATAAAATAAAAATGAAGTCAGAACACCGCGTTCCACTTAATAAGCAGGCGATTGATATTTTAAAAAACCTGAAGCAGCTAACCGGACACCAAAATTGGGTAGCTAAAAGTCCAAATGCAATTGACAAACCCATGTCTGAAAATGCCCTGCTCGGTCTGATTCGCCGTATTGGTATGGACAAACTTACGACGGTACATGGCCTTAGGGCAACTGCTTCAACATTTTTAAACGATAACGGCTACCGTGCCGATGTTATAGAGGCTCAGTTAGCCCACCAAGAGCGCAATCAAGTTCGAAGAGCCTATAATCATGCGGAGTATTGGGATGAACGCAAATTAATGTCGAAATTCTGGGGCGATCATATCACCTTACTGACGGAAGAATATTCAAGAAAATAAACACATTCACTCACTTTTAATGCCACATCGCCCCCCCTAGAAAATTTTTTTTAAAAAAATTCAAAATTTCAAAGCCTTGTATTTCAAGGCTTTCAGCCCTTCTCTGTATATTTATAATACAAAAAATCGCTCAATTACCAAAACACACATTCAGCGGTTCTTTTTGTCTCTCCTAAATAGATTTTAATACTTTTCCGTCCACAAACACGTGGGTGTACGTCCAACTTAATCTGGAGACACATATGGACAAGCTTAATAATTTACCTGAAGCCGATCGATTGATAGATATGAGCGAAGTTATGCATCTTACCTGCATGTCCAGAAGCTCAGTTTATGGACTGGCGGCAAAGAACCGCTTCCCACAGCCAATCAATTTATCGCTTGGTAAGAGCAACCGTTGCTCTCGCTGGAGTTACCTCCAAGTGCAAGAGTGGATTTCAGAAATGACCTGCAACAGCAATACGAGGTCACTAAATTATGCTGATAAACAACACTAACTTCTGTTTTATCTCAAAGAGATAAATTAGGCCAAAAGCCTTTAGGAATGGGCCCTACAGGCAATTTATCGAATCAGGGATTGCTAGGTTTTTAATATTAGAAGGTTATAAATATGACTATCATTCAGACTAAACTTTTGAAGAAAAGCTCAATGAGTACATCCAAAACTGAACTACAAATAAGTAGACGGGAACGTAAGGCTAAGCTAATTACATACTCTGACACCTTTAACCCGAACGGTATGCTACTGGGCATTCAGCAACAAGGAATACTGGGATGTTATCGAGATATATTATTCAATATCCATGATCAGCTATATAGCTTGCTAAGTCGTCATAGCAAGGTTTTTGTAATGCGTTTTGACTTCCATACAAACCCAGAAGAGTGGAAAGAGGGACATTTCAGTGAATTGCTCAAAAAAGCACTACCTGCAATAAAGCGTCGCTATAAAGTAAGGGATATTATTTATACTTGGGGTCGAGAGATTGGAAAAAATGGTACCCCTCACTTTCATTTAATGCTCGCTATCAATGGTCACAAAGTGAATTACCCTCAAAAAACACATGAAATATTTCAAACCCATTGGTCACGTTTAAATCAAGGGGGCATTCATCGAGCTAACTCTCATATGCTCACTAACATGGTAGATGCCAATTTTATGAATGCGTTTTATCATTTATCTTACATAGCAAAAGTTTATTCGAAAGACGAACAACCCAAACGAATCCGTTCCTTTGGTGGCAGTAATTTAGGGCCCTTTTACCCCCCCCTCAAAGGCTCTATACATATAAGATAATAAAAATCCTTAAATTTCAGGTATGGATAGTCGAAGCGTCAATTGACAACGTAATACTTGAAACGTAACGTCTACAAGCTGGATTCAGAGTTATGCAACGAATCAATCGCGTCTCGCCCTTGCGGCTGAGACTGTAATGGGAGCCATTGTCCCCCCTCTGAATTCAGCCCCCTATATACCAAGAACGCCCTGAGGGCGCTCAAGATATTAAACCCTTTTCTAGTTGATTACAGACCAAATACATTCACATACGTTTGCCCTTCAGCACTCTGAGTGACCTGAAACGTAATTGGGTATTGACCTAAAACAGATCCGCCAGCGATCAATGAAAACATCGCAGAGCAAGAAAACCCGTCATTCTCACTTGCGGTCTTTTGGGTCACATTACTTAGCTGATAATCGAAATCAGCTACCTTATCTGCTGGAATTGATTTCGCGACTTCATCTTTAGCTATTCCCTTAACCGTGTCGAGAACAGTCGGTGATTGGCAAGTCAGTGGCTCTGAAAAACCACCATTACCGATCGACGCTAATACACCAACAGCCAATAACAAAGATAGCAATGGAAATAAAATTGCTCCAACTGACGTGCTCACCACTTTTGGAAAAGGTGACCACATACTCTCCCCTTGCACCTTAAATGCGTAGAAGTCTCGATTCGCAAACTGCGCGCAAAATAGTGCTGGTACTATCCAATAGAGCACACTTGGCACAACCTTTCCTGTAGCCGTTTCTACTATAGAAAGCACCGCAGCTAAGATAAAGCTCAATCCAAGAATGACTGCGCCTTTTTTCCACATGCCCTTAGCAATATAATAGATGGCACCAAAAATCATCGCCCAAACATTGAACATAATTCCATAACGGTCTTTGAATGGCAGCGCTTTAAATTTTTCCCCACTCAACATTTTAAGGAAAGGCATCTCCTTAATACCGAGACCTTCCATAAGATCAAACTTTTTTCTCCAGTTATCCGATACATCTAGCTGATCTAACGCTATCTCGTTTACTGCCTTCGTCATAATTATTCCTTTGTTTTTATAGCTATTCACTTTTTAAAAAATCGTCTCGATTTTCGCGACATAATAGCTTGTCTCTATAGTCGAGACAATGAGAACATCAACTTACAGCAAAGAGTACGCAGCCTTACGGAATTGGCTTAAGCGTCAACGTGAAGAGCAAGGCCTATCCTTAAGGGATGTCGGCGACCTTGTGGGGCGGCATCATTCAGTTATTGGTAAGATGGAACAGGATCGACGTAAAATCGACGTGGTGGAGTTTGTGGAGTACTGCCAAGCGTTAGGTTTAGATCCTAAAGAGGGCATTAGCATTATTTCCCAAGCCCTTAAATAGAACTAGGGCCCAATATCAATCATACTCCCTATTCTTTTTGGCTTGATCTTGTTCCACGCATTATTAATAAGGCACCGAACAGAAATGGGCTATGCGGCAACACTATCGATCACCGGCATACACCACTCGATGGAGTGATGTGCCGATGGTACTCATAAAGTAATCTAGATCAATAATGCGATTAACCTTGAAACAAAGTCCAAGGGCATCTTGATTTCAGAAGGGTCAGGTATCTCAAATAGGGATAGGATTCCATGCGACAACCTATATCAGATTCTTTTTCATTCCCAATCTGATTAACTCAGTAGAGTTCATACATGGCAAAGGTGTATCTCCGGCATACAGTACGCCTAGTGATCGGCATAGCTCATTAAGCCCTTCAGGGTAATCATCATCACAGACCAATATAATTGGGTCTCCTGAATAAACCTTTAAGTAATAGCTAGTATCATGTTCAGTGGAATATACATGGTCATTAAGATGAGAACGCTTTCCATGCTCAACCTCCCAACACATAAGCTTTACACCATCAGGTATTGTAACCGCTAAATACTTTAAGCTACGACATAGCTCCACTCCACCATCAACACTTAGGAAAGAATCAACGTACTCATTGAAGAAATGATTCAAAGTCCTAAGCGCTATGGAGTCATTGAATGACCACAGGTTAAACCCACTTAAAAGAGGCACATTGACCAGGTTAGAAAACCCAAGCGCATCAGACTGGTCATAAAATTTTGTAAAGTCATCATTTCGGACCACAAAATAAAATAAAGCGACCATTTTCAAAAGCGTGTAGCTTTTAAAGTTCTCATCGCTTTCTTTTGTCAGCATATAGCTGAGCCAATGCCCAATCCCTTCGTGGATCTCTTCCAATGACGGGGTTTCTGATTCCCAAAAGGATTCAACACCACGTATGCCACCCTGAACTACCTGGTCACCTAATAAAGACTGGAACTCATCCCAGTTTTTAAAACCTGCCTTTGTAGCAACAACGTGAAGCTTATATTGGTATTTCGATTTAAGGGGGATATATCTAGAAAAGGCGTGGGCAAGCCCACCATTGTTCATCAACGTATTGATTATCATAAAAACACTCTTAGATTGGATTGTAATTATGAGGTGGGTTGCATGAGAGGCATGACGCGTCTCCTCAAGACGCAAGCTAACAGTATGTTAAAAAGATAAAAATATCATCGTCGAAATGCGTCAAACTATTTTAACGCCACCATGGGCAGTGACGTTAAAAAATTACAATATTAGCTATTAATTGATTGCAATACCTCCTGCACAATTTGCTCCGTAGACTGAGAAGCATCTACTTCTAACCATTTACCAACAAGCTTACTGTTAGAGAATGATCGATACAGCCCACTCAACTCTTCGTCTGCCTTAACCGTCGCTGTTAAGCTATCTTCAGCTGTCACTACACTACGCTTAGACAACCGCTTTAAACGATCCTCTAGACTAATGTTTAAAAAAACCGTTAGATCTGGCTTTAGCAGAATATTCTCAACCTCAGGCAACAGCATGTGTGCACCTTTGGTATACCAGCTGTGATAAACCTGTGTAGACAACCAATAGCGATCAATCACCACACAACTGCTTTTTAAAAGCTCACTGCCTACACGATTAGATGACGCTATCGCTGTTGAAGCATAAAATAGTTGCCTTGCTAGAAATTCATTGCCATAGATAGATTCTAACTCTGGGCGTACACTCTTAAATTTATCGAGCGGCGTCGTTAAGGCTACCCCTTGCAATGCATCTGCTATTGCATTGGCTGTGGTGGATTTTCCTGAGCCGTCTATTCCTTCTAAAACTATAAACATTTAAACAAACTCCTTTTGTTCTGTCTCAACTTGTTTTTCTACCCGTAAAATATCATGCTTAAAATTAAGGAAAGCGCGGTGGTCACTAGGTGAGCCTGGCACAGTGGTTTGGAACTGTTTATCAGGACTTTTAAGTAAGCCATGCTTACGTCTACGCTTATATTCCCATCCCTTAGCCACCAGCTTTCGAATCAGCTTATTCAATTCTTTATCACTACTGTATTTGCACATATGAGCCCCCTTAAGCATAACGGCTCAAGAATGTGTCTGTATCAAACTGAATATCAGCAAAGGCTTGCGCCACACCCACTGATAAAATTGGCTCACTGATCTTATAACCCGCCTCTGCATCGCCATTTTGGTAGAAGCAGCCCTCTGGGTTAATCATCAAATAAGAGGCCGCCATGTCCTGGTTATCCTCAACAACGCTTATATGGGAAAACACTGAGTGACGGTCGACGTAGCCTTGAAACTGCTCATCCGTAATGGGGTTAATGCGTTCATAAATTGGTAGTACTCGTAAAAGCTTCCACTTATCAGGGTTCACCACCACCATGGCATCCACCAGCGACTCATGGCAGTTATGCTGGTTCACCACCGTGTTCACCTTAAACACACCAAGGGGATTTAACTGACGATACATGGAAGCAATATGGGCAAGCTTAATAGGGCTAATCCAACCACCTTTACGATCCATACGGCCAATGGTCTTTGCCGTGATCTCATCCGCACTATCAAAGCTGACGCCCAGAACATCAATGTGACGTGAAAGCGCTAACAAACACTCATCATCCAAGAATGCCGCATTAGTAATGATAGAAGTACAAAACCCCTTCGATTTGGCATGTAATAGTGCCTCAGAGAAGCGTTTGCCTAGCAACATAGGCTCACCCCCAGCAAAATTCAGTCTCACTGAGTGATAACTCATAGCCTCTTTAAGTGAGTTATTTTTCAAGAAATAATCGGCGAGATTATCGATAAGAGACTCAACCGCCCCTTCTATACGGTGCAGCTCTTTAGAATGGCAACCTGTGTCCCACGTTGCGTAGCAATAATCGCAGCGGTAGTTACAGGCTTCGGTCATGTGGAAGTTGATTACGAGTTCGTTGATTCTCATTGTTACCTCAGTTCTTAAAATAAAGAACTAAGGTAATCAGCTTGTGACTATGAGTAAGCAAAGCAGGTGGCGAGAAAAATAATTGTTTTACACCTTATGTTTAGTGTGACACCGCCACCCATCCATCCATAACTTTAAGTGCTTTTTTAGAGTTGAAGAGTTTAGCAATGCCATCAGAGTTGAATATATGCTCCGTATTATTTTTGCCTATAACTTTCACCTCTTGAGTTAAGTCACCACCATGCTTCAAAATTACTGAGAGCTCATCAGCTAAATCCAATTCAGCTGCCATCATTGTAGGTGTGAAACCTTTCACAGGGGTTTCAGCCAACGCATTTGGATTAGCCCCATACTGTAATAGCAATTCCAGTATCTGTAGCATTTTTTCTCGATCCGTATAAGCAGTAAAACGTTGAGACACGGCCATTAGCTGCAAGACTGCTGTTACCTGTATATCTTGATCATCTAATACAATCCTTTGGCTTTCTAAAGATGCACCCAGTACAGCCCCTGTATGTCGTCGAATGGCATCAAGCAGTTCGGGCGTCACCTTTTGTCCCAGTTGTGTATCCACCCATCTATCTGAATTATCAAGTATTCCTATCCGATTTAAGCACACTGTCAATGCAGTCTGGCTATTTGCATTACCTTTAAGGTCAACCTTAGCCCCCATTTCAAGAACCGCTTTTACAATTTCAGGCCTACCAGACTCAACCGCTTGGAGCAGAGGTGTAAGTTTCTTCTTATGTGATTGTTTATTCACGCTCTTCTGTACATTTTTAGCAACCATCACTAACTTGAAAAAGCGATCATCTAATGAAGGATAAAGATCACTGATATCTCTGCCATGAATCCCTGCCACATAAATTGATGAATCATTTACCAGCGATAGCTTTTCCAAAGCCATAATCAAAGGCGTATCACCTGAAGAAGACTCTACATCCATGCGAGCCCCTTTTTCAATCAGCCTCTCAACAACATCATATTGACCTTGCAATATAAACCAACAAATTTGAGGCCAGGTTTTTTTAGCCTCATAACCAATTTTAATTTTTCGGTCTGGATTACGATAATCAGGCTTAACCTCTTTATCCGTTGAATACAAAATAGGACCATTCTCTAAATCAGTCTCATAATCAGGTGTATTTATAAACAGCCCAGAATTAGGAAACGTTCTTTCAAATTGCCTAGTCCAAGCTTTTACTTCCCAGTCCTGTACAAACTGATCAGTCTTTTTACTGGGCTCATCCACCAGCTGCTGATTAACTGACTCCAGGTCCACCTTGAACAGAACCAGGCTATTTTTTACTTTTCGCATTAACACTGAATGGTTAGCCTTTGCAGCAACACAAAACGCCTCCTCCAAGACCTCATTTAGCTCATCACCTGCTCGATAAAGCGCTGCTTCAACGGCAACAGCATAATGCTTACATGCTGCTTTTAAATCACCAGAGAAGACATGCCAGCGCCCCTCCATTTTCTCCAACTGATGTTTTGAGGTTTCATACTCACGAAGTGACTTTAATCGATAGGTTAAGTCATCAAGACACTTTCTAGACTCTGACTGCACCTCCTGCGATTTAGGGATAGTTCCCTCCAAGTGATTACTTAAATACCCTAGGTTAGACCAGATAGGTTCAACATACAGCATTGCATCCTGCTGGTGCGACTCAAACAATTTGTATAGGCTACCAATGGGCTGAGCACCCATTAACTGCTGCCTAGCGTCATCTAAGGCCGCCTCACCAAGTGGTAGCGATCTAAGACTATCAACCGCCCTTGCTAAAACCAACAGGCCCATTACCCTCTCACGGGCCTCCTGTGAAAGACCTTGCCCAACATCTATAGCCATAAGTAAATGCAACGACTGTAAGTCCGGTAAATGTTTACCTTTTTGCCAATTGCTCAACTGATCTCTTTGCTCCTTTGGCAAATCTGAAATGCTTCCAGTCCAGTCATCAACATGATCATTAGCCCACCCCAGTATATTACCAATCGCAGGGCTAGCATTACCTAAAAGCAAAGAAGCACTTGGCATATTAGTCAGCTGAGTAAGTACGTCTTTCAAAAAATTTAATGCATTCTCCACAAACCAATGGCTGACCAAAACAGGTAAAACCTGCTCTCTCGAAATACCGTCAACGGACTTGAGAGATACTAGCTTTAGATAGTCCGCGAGCATTTTCTGGATTTCAGAACTGAATGTATTGGCGAACTGAGATGATACATACTTAGACAACGGAGCAATTACTACCCGCTCAAGTACAGGCTCTACCTGACGATAATCGGCGAACACATCTCTGGCCAAGTCATCTAGCTGTTTATCAGAGGCTTTTGTGCCAAAGCTAGTGGCTATAAATCGGATTAATTCAAATACGGTAGGAAAGGGCGTTTGAGTCATATAGCAATACTTCATATATTATTCTAAAAAAGGTGGTGATCACCACCACCTACTGCAAGTTACTTACTTGGTGTTGCGTTTCCACGACCACCACCAGAAGGGTTACCAGTCGTGCTAGGCCAGTTACCACCATTACTTGGTTGGCTAGATTGAGATGCTTTTGCCATGAGTATTACTCCAATTAATTAAGCCCGTATTAGGCCTAATTAGAATGGCAAATAGTCGAATTAGAAGCAGCAGAAAGGATGGCGGAAAAATTGTTATTTTTTCTTATCGGGCAAATTATTTGGAATGAAAATCGAAACACGCCTTCATCGCACGCGTATTTCAAAAACTCTCCTATGAGAATACGGCCTCAAGTTGTGCTCGAATGCGTTGTAACTCTGCCAGCAATGCCACGCTCCCATCCGGTCTATGCGCTTCGCGCAAGCTTGCCAACTGATCCTTAACATTATTAATCAACTCCTCACGATGCTGATCGTTTTCAGGAATTGTAGCACCCTCATCACATATTGGTTCTTCCTCAGCTATATGAGTCGAAAAAAATGGGAATGAACGAGTAACCCTTTTCTGATTTTCATCCTTTAAGTCATTCTTTGGCAGGTACTTTTCTAAATCAAACGCTTTTTCCTCTTGTTGTGAAAATGCACCCAATTGTAATAGATTTAATTGCATCTTTTTCAATAACGAAGTCTTACCCTTTCGATCTTTGATATCTTGCTCTAAGGCCGACTGATACTCATCTAAGATATCCTGCAGTTTAGCTCTTAGCAGGTCCAATGAGTTTCTAGGCTGATTCCACTCATCTAGAACACTATCCAAACTGCATTGACTGAACATCAGCTCACCACCGGCTTCACTACTATAAGCAGAAACCCCTATAGCATTAATCCCTGCTAAGACTAACTCATCTTCTACTTCTGCAAGGATATCTTCAAGCGTCTCTGCGGGGCGAAGGTCCGCTTTATTCAATACAACATATAACGGGATATCGTCTGCTACATACTCAGTAAGGTGGTCAATATCAGCAGATGAAATTGTGCCATTGGCATCTAAACCAATCACCCAGATCACGCAATGAGCTTGATTCATAAATTCAGAGGATGCCTGACTATCACCACTAGTTGTGCCGTCTCGATCCCCAGGGTTATAACCAGGCAAATCAATAAATGATAAGTGATCATAGGACTCCATAGGGGTTTCAAGTGCTATAAACGGTAACAAATCCCTTAGGTTAAAACCAAAATCCTCGACATAAGCATGGGAAAGTCGATTATATACATCTAAGGAAATATCAAATGCACCGCCGGCTGGGGTATAACCCACCACCTTATTTTGTGGCGCATTAAATACATAGGTTGGAATAGCCGTAACCGGCTCAATACCAATCGGTAAACGCACATCGCCCTCTGTAAAGAGACTAGTGATAAAGGAAGACTTACCACTGCTAAATCCACCAGCTACCGCCACAATAGAGCGGCCAGAGAAGTGCGTTAATGATTCGGTCAACCGTAATTCATCCTCAATCGCTTTCAGCTTCAATACTTGCTCAGCTTCATTACTAACCACATTTTCTTTATTCATGAATGGCAGCAATAGGTTGTTTTGAATATCTGAAAACCTAGCGTAGCGTTCTGATGTTTGCACTACAGGAGAGACTGCAGCGCAAACTAAATCATAGCGAGACTGTAAGTCACTCAGGTTGACTTGTACCTTATACAACTCTTCCTTTAAGGTCTGCCCAGCAATTTGGGCAGTCCTTAGGTTCTCATTAACTTCTAATTCTTTTTTCTCTAAAAGTTGATACTGCAAAGACAAATCTTGGTTTTCATTTTTTGCATATTTTAAGTCTGATGACAGCGTATCTTTTTCAGCCTGTATTGCGGCTATTTCATTTCTATGACTCGTTTCATTTTGTATTAACGAGTTTAGATCACCCACCAATTCATCATACCGTGCACGCACTCTTGCCACAGAGGGAAATATCGTCCCAATAACATTCTGAAGAGTTGAGTTTTCTAACGGCTCTCTAGGTATTAATCGCTCCATTTTTATAATTCCTTAAGCTCGCCAATCAATCGATTCATTTTCTCAATAGTCAATGTTTTATGCTCAAGCATATCCCTATGCAGGGTAATTTCTTCGACCATGTTTCTCATTAAATCTATACCAATTCCCTTACTAGCAGTTGATTTAAGTGAGCTACTCACATCATCAGAGAAGTGATTGGCGCAGCTCTTCAAGACGCTCATGTAGGACTCAGCATTGTCTACATATTCACTCACCTCACTGCCTCGCAGGATTTTGGATACGGTAAGGTTTTTAGGTAGACTTGGAACCTCTGGTTTTGGTAGGTCTTTAATTTTACGCACTGTTGCTCGGCAAACAGATTCTAAGTCATCAGCGTCAACCAAATCACTTCCTATTACCGCTCTCAATTTTCGACTTAAATTGGCGATTAATTCATTTTGCCAACTATGCATTTTAGCCGCTGCACACTCCTCAAGACCCTTATGAACAAGTTGAGCTATTCCTTCTAAAGCACGCTTTACTTTACGAGGTTTTAGCGTATCTTCAGTTCGTGATCGGGTTTCATAGCCACCTACTCGCAAAAACCTCGCTATGCTTGAGCCTAAATAATCAGACTTAACCTGGTATTCCGACGTTTCAGTGCCTTCCGCCATCTCCATCTGTTCATCAACACGATTTATGGCTTCTTCAAACACCCCTCCCAATTGTGAAGACAAGGCTAGTTCAAGTTCTTCGATTAAATCCTGAAACGTCGGAATA
>Ga0209634_1001120_pt1 | contig 20032 bp, 20 predicted proteins | sample LinPmetageLP40_FD_184043 | JGI IMG/M metagenome (GOLD analysis project Ga0209634, IMG submission 184043) | Marine viral communities from the Pacific Ocean - LP-40 (SPAdes) (version 2) | ecosystem: Environmental > Aquatic > Marine > Oceanic | place: Pacific Ocean | collected 2010-08-26 | reverse complement strand
TTATTATCAAAACTTATTAACAGACCCGATCCTGTAATTGAAATGAATGGAGATAATTTAGGTACTGCAGTTGGAAAATATGCTTATTCTGTTCAATAAAATACATTCCTTAAATAAAATCAATATTTATAACAAAATAATAATTAACCATAAAAATTAAAATTATGCCTTTACTCAAAAAACTTAAAACTGGAGGATCTCAATTAACACCTTTAAATGGAAACCAACCTGTCGCATCTTTAAGCGATGCAACAACACTTCCAGTTAATAATACGTTCTCAAGAGGAACATATGTTGATTATGTATCAGAAACACCAAGAGCAGTAGATTCAACCGGAAACGTACAGTAATCTATGCCATTAGTTAATCGAACAACCAATCTTAAATCTTTAAGGTATGGAAGTGATAGACGTGATCAAGGTTCAAGTAACCAACCTTACGTTACTACTCCTATACCTAACGGAGAAGGCCCTGGTCTAGGTGATGTTGATTTTCTTTTAAGAGGAGGATCATTATTACCAGCATCAGTAGTCAATGATGTTTCTAGGTTAACTCAAATGATGTTTGATTTTAAATCCCCAAATGGGCTTTTATTTTCAGTTAAACAAAATCTACTTTCTAGAAGTGGAGTTAATATTAAAGCACAAGGTAAATCTAGTAGTATAATAGGAAATCCTAATAGATTACCGTTGAATAACGGTATTTACTTACCAACATCTACATTAGCGCAGGCTGCGGTTAACCCACTAGGTGGGCATTTACTTAAACAAGGTATAAACCCATTTGCCAGCACCAATGATGTTGCCAATGGTAATTCTTTATCAACAGGTTTTGGAGGGTTTCTCCCTTTATCCCAACCTATATATCTAGACACTATTGCTCAAAATGAAAGACAAAACTCTAATGAACCTGGTACTAGTAGATTAATACAATTTACTAATGCCTTTATTAAAGATGGAGTACGTAAAACAGATAGCCCTGGTAGATATGTAGTACAAGAAGCAACAGAACTTTATTCATATTCAGGGGGACCAGGTTCTACCCTAGGTGTAGGTAAAACAAGAATTTCTATATCTAAAGACAGAACAGGAAGAAATAATCCTAATTTAGCAGGAGATAAGTCAACAACTGATCGTTTCTTTAGTACTAGTAATAAAACTACAAAACCAATACCAAAACCTACATTTGGTACTAGTAATGGATTATTTGGGAGTAGCAATACTCCAACCCCATCATTTGGTACCTTTGGTTCTAGTTCTACAGCTCTTAATTATGGAAGAGAAGACTACTCAGTTTTTACTAGACCTTCAATATATTACCAAGCAGCAAAAATATTTGGTAAAACTTTAAGTACTGTTTATCAGTCAATGGGTGGTGTGGATCTTTTCCAAGGAAAATATACTCAAGTAAATAATACAAACGTATTACAAGATTTTTCTACAAGTGTATTCCAACCCGGTACATTCAATCCACAAGCACCATCAGTTGTTTCTGGTTTAGGAGATACTCTTGATTACAACCAGTTAATGGTTGCAGGTAATTCTGGGTCTGTAGATAATGCTATTTTACAAGATTTTAGACAAAATACTCTTAATAAAGATTCAAAACCAAAATCTATAGATTATACAGATATAAATCAAAGGTTAGATGGTAGAGTTAATCAAGGAAATCCTGGAGGCAAACCAATATTAAGAACTAGTTATGTTAAAGGTAGAGGTACACCCTTAGATAAAATTAATGCCTTACAATTATATAAGTCTACAGATGTTGATCCTAAAAAAGACATAAATGATTTATGTAAATTTAGGATTGGTGTAATAGATAATAATGATCCTTCTTTAAAAACCTATATTCATTTTAGGGCTTTACTTGATGGTATGGATGATAGTTATAGTGCCGATTGGGGGGCACAAAAGTTTACGGGTAGGGCAGAAAATTTATATAACTACCAAGGATTTGATAGGAAGGTTAATTTATCTTGGACTGTCGCTGCTCAATCTAAACAAGAACTTATACCTATGTATCAAAAGTTAAATTACTTAGCATCGGTGTGTGCTCCAGATTACTCATCTGATGGGTATATGAGAGGTAATTTAATAGAATTAACAGTAGGTGGTTATTTATATAATCAAATAGGTATAATGACAGGAATTCAATATGGAGTTCCTCAAGACTCTCCATGGGAAATTGGTATTAATGATTCTTCAATTCCTGGAGCAGGTTTTGACCAAAATAGATCAGACCCAAGTGTTAAAGAATTACCTTTTATAATTAAGGTATCAGGTTTTAATTTTATACCTATTCATAATTTTGTACCTAATCTACAGAAAAATGTTTTTGCAGAAACAAATGCAGAAGGAACAAATTCTCAAGGTGATTTAACGACATTTGGACCTGAAAGATATATTTCATTAAGTAATGGTATAACCCAAAACTATAATGTAAATGGAGAGGGTACAACAATATAATATTTTAAAAAAATATGGGAAGGTATATAAATATAAAAAATAGGAAAACTTTAGGTGGAAAAAATTACAAATCCACCACTAAATATCCTGATATTCCTTTAAGTTTTGATGATGTTTATGTCTATACTGACATGGGTGATAGATTTGATATTTTAGCACAAAATAATTTTGGTGATTCTAATTTATGGTGGGTTATCTCAATAGCTAACCCTCAATTACCTCAAAATACAATGTATCCTCCTTTAGGAGTTCAAATTAGAATTCCTAGGAATATAGCACAAATTTTATTAGATTACGACCAATTAAACTCTAAATAGTTATGGGAAATTTAATAGGAGCAGAAATTTCAAAACCAATATTAGAACAAATAGATAGCAGGCAAAAATTGCAAGGTGCTGGTTATAATTCTGAATCAGTTAATCGTGACCCCTCAGTATTAAATTATTTAAATAATAGAAATGCTTGGATAAAAATGGCATCTGGTGTTGCTATATCGGGATCTATAGGAACAGAAAAACTACAGGGTATTTTTGCACAAGCCCCTGACCAAACAACTACAAGTACAGATATTAATAATTTAAAAGGAACTGGTTTAGCAAAAAACCTAGTATTATTTAATACCATTCAATCTATAAATGATTATGATACTAATTTACCCCAACCTTACCTTCCAAGAAGTGGTGTAAGAAAAGATAACCTATTATCAAATAGTATAGATAAAATGTATGGTGGTTTAGGGGGTAATTCCCAAGGTTTACAACCTGTGGGAGGTATAACAGATTTTACAGTTGAATCTCTAAATAGAGGATCCATTAGAAAAGCATCAGTAAATATTAAAGTTTACAATAAATTTCAATTTAATTTAGTGGAATTAATTTATCTAAGATTAGGATATATTATGATGTTAGAATGGGGATGGGATAAATATGTTTCTAAAGTTGAAAAAATCAAAGATTCTCCTAATACTCCCCCTAATGTAACTATAGAACAAATGGGTCCAACTATTATTGAAAAAAGTTGGTTTAAAGAAAATACTTTTACTCAACAATCTATGTTGAAAAAAATAAATGACTTAAGAAAAACAACACAAGGTAATTATGATGGTTTTTTTGGAAAGGTATCTAATTTTTCTTGGAAGGTAAATAAAGATGGTAGTTATGATATAAAAGTAGACCTAATAACTTTAGGTAGTGTTATAGAATCTATAAATGTTAAAAAACCCGCTGCAGATATTACTACAGCATCAATTCCTTATATTCAAGAAGAATTAGCAGATAAATTTGATGTTGATAAAAATGATGATGGTAGTTATGATAATTCTCTTATTAATAATATAGGATCAAATGTAATATCACAATGGTTAGGTCAAACCCTTTTAAATTTCCCTTCAACAGATAATTATTTTAATTTAGATATTTCTGCTTTAAAAAATCAATATCGTGGGGGTGTGCCTCAAACCCAAAGGTATTTTATAAGATTAGGAGACTTTTTAGAAAATCTTCAAGAAAAAATATTTAAAGATATTACAAATGGTACTACATCTAAATTTAAGCAAGTTACTATTGATACGGGGGCTGAAACTAATAGATGTAATTATGTATTCAATTTAATTCCTTTAGATCCAGGAATATGTATTTTTGATTTTAAATTTACTAAAGACTTTGCTGATGCTTCTTCTTTTCAAAAACCTTTTACAGAAGATCTGCAACAAGCAGGAACTTATAAGGGTATTAGACCTTTTGTAGTTTGGGATTCAACCAATAATGTTACATATGGTAAGCTAATGAATATTTATATGAATATTACTTTTTTACAAGCAGAATTAGATAGTAATCTTGATGATAAAGGTAATTTAAGTTTATTTCAATACCTTCAAGGTATATGTAAGGGTATTAATAAATGTACAGGTGGTACTACTAATATAGAACCTGCTGTAAAAGATGATAATATTATTTATCTTTTAGAACAAAATCCTATTAAAGGGTTGGATAAATTAACCTCTATTCAAGATACCGCCCCCATTGAGATATTAGGTTATAGTAGTAAAGGTGAATCTAATTTTGTTAAAGATTTTTCTTTTAATACTAAAATAACCCCTGATTTAATGTCTATGATTTCTATAGGGGCAACGGCTAATGGTGATGCTGCATCACTTCCTTTTAATAAATGGAATGAGGGTTTTAAAAATAGATTTGAAGAAAAATCAGAGGAACCAGAAAATGATCCTTCTCTTAATGAATATGTTGGTAGTAAAGACTCTCCAGAAGCTGGTGTTAGTTCTCCTTCAGAAATTATTACTCTATTTAAACAAGATATGTCTACAAAGGGTGTAAATAGAAGTACAATAGATCAAGATGGGTTTGTTTCACTTGGTACTTTAAATTATGATTGGGAATGGCAAAATACTAATATTAATGATCTTGGTTGGGATGATGATAGTTATAAGGATAAACTTACTGGGGATTGGGAAGTAGATGCACTTAATAAAGATTTATTAGATGAGGTAGTCTCAAAAGTCCAAGCAATCCAAAAATCAGATAAACTAAAATTTCCAGATAGAAAAATAATTGATCCAACACTTGTAGATGGGGAATCTGTCTTAAAAAATTTAAATATTGTTCCTGGAGAAGAATATAAATCTTATATAATTTCTGCTTTTGGTGGTGATACCGGTTTATCCTCTAGAGGTGGTCAAAAAGTTACAATATATGCTAGGAATGCTTTATGGTATAAATCAATAGAAGATTCTGGATTTATTAATCGTGGTATTAATAGTTTTAAAACTTATATAAATAATATAAATGTTGCTGAGTTTAAAGAATCTGGGGTTCAATCTAGCTTAAGTGGTTTTATTCCTGTAGAATTAGACTTAACTATAGAGGGATTAAGTGGTATGAAAATTTATAACAAAATAAGTATAAACCAAAGATTTTTACCTCCTGCTTATCCTAAAGCTCTTAAATTTGTTATCCGAGGAATTAATCATTCTATAAAAGGTAATTTATGGGAAACAAATATAAAAACAATATCAACTAGTATTACAGACCAACCTATAACATCAACACCTTCTCCTTTTAAGGTAAGAGATACACCATTGGATAACCAAGGTCCTATAGAAGAAAAAGGTCCTATTCCTCCTACAAACCCAAATGAAAAATTAAAAATTTATGACCAAAGAACAGTTGCAGGTGTACCTTTTGATTCTAGAACCTATAAAACATATCAAGGTATAGATTGGTTAGTTGGTGAAATGAATATTCATACTCAAGACACATGGCGTAAATTTTTAAATATATTAAATGATAAATATCCTGGTTATACTTTAAAAATTAATGCTACTTATCGTACATACCAACGATCTATTCAACTAAAAGCCCAAAATTCTAAAAATGCAACTCCTGGAAAATCTCCTCATAATTATGCTTATGGTATAGATATGAATGTGAAAGACCCATCAGGGAAAGTTTATCTGAAAAAAGATAGAACCCCTTGGATTGAATCAGGAATACCACAGATAGCAGTAGGGTTAGGTATGAGATGGGGTGGTTATTTTAAAAACTATGTTGATTGTGTTCATTTCGATGTAACTAGAGTTACTGATGCTGCTGAAGCAAATGCTTATAAAGAAAATAAGGGATTGCCAAAATCACAATGGAATACTAAAAACACAAATTACGTATAATGTATTATCCAAAATCACAAATAAAAACAAATCTATTTACCTCTGGTAATGAATATGTTTATTTAGGTACTAACAATTTATACTCTGGATCCTACTTTATAACAGGTGATGGAAAAATATTTACTGGTAAAAATTCAAATAATAAACCAAATAATCCTTTAGAAGAAGTATCTATTAATTTAAATGATTTCCCAATAGACAACCCAGAATTAGAAGAATTTCCGGATTCCTATAACATAATAAATGATGATTATTATTGGGCTAAAAGGATAAATTTAAATGATACAACCCCTTTTCCAAAACCTCCTATTCAAATTCAACCCTTACCTACATCAAATAATTATAATATAGGAGAAATACAAAGATATTTTACATCAAAAATAAATGAAATAAAATATACTGAAATAAATGAATCTCAATATAATTCTTTTATTAGTAAAGATTCAACTGTCCAACATTCCTTATATATTGCATTTCAACTCCCTTGGGTAATAACAGGTAATAGATCTAAGGTATATAATGTTAACATGAAAACTGTTAATAGAGTTCAAAAGAATTTTAAATTACAAGGTTTTAAATCTTACTTTAAAGGTAGATATGATCAATTATTTAGATATACATCCCAAGATAATTTGTATACTGAAGGAGGAGAATTTAAATCTATAGTAACAGGTAAAAGGTATAGAGGTTATTATCATATCCACCCTAATAAGGGTCCTATGGAAGGTAGACAACATACTATTGAAAAACATAATATTTTACTTCCAATAAGTGGTTCAAATAATCAACTAATTCAAAATATGAATAGACCAAAAATAAAAACTTATAATTCTTCATCAAATACATTTGGAGGCTACTAATAGCGTTCGTATATTCAAGTAAAATAAGGTTATATGTACTGGCTTGTAGAAGACGAGGAACAGTTAAATGTTTTAATAAATAGTGGTTATAAAAAAGCGTTCATTGAGGTAATACCTTATAATGATACAATACACCCCGTACTAAATCACGTAAGTTTAGTGTATATTAGACCACTTGAAGCAACTAAAGGCTTTATGGTATGTATTACACATAGTGAATCTCTAAATGCTTTAAATACGGGTATAGACAAACTATTAGAAAAATTTGAAGTATTATATTGTAGAGATAAAAAGGAGATATTACATTATTTCCCAAACAAAACTCTTTATGACATAACACCACCTCCTCATACGTATATACGACCTACAACACAAACACACGATTTATACTACCGTAAACACAAAGATAACCGTGAGTTAAACCTAATTATACCAATTGTTAAACACTATGAATTGTGTGAGACGATTTTTAGAGATCTAAAAGCGAATATTAACATAGAAAAAACAAAATATGATGAATTCTTTAACAATAGAGTATCTATGGTGTTCAACGCTATCGAAAGGAATGGAGTACGAATACACAATGAAACCTTCAAAGAATACTTCCATCCCGTTGATGGTGAATATGTCTACACTCAGTTCAACTTAAAAACAACAACAACAAGGCCTTCAAATAAATTTAAAAATGTAAATTATGCCGCACTTAATAAAGAAAACGGATGTAGAAAAAGTTTTATACCACGTAATAATAGGCTTGTGGAAATTGACATCAGTGCTTACCATCCTAGCTTGTCTGCTCGTCTTATTGGTTATGATTTTGCCAATGTTGATATTCACGCTCATTTTGCAACCCTATATGGAGTGGATTATAAAAAATCGAAAGAACTTACCTTCAAACAACTCTATGGAGGTGTTTTTGATAATTACAAAGGCTTGGAATTCTTTCAAAAAATCGAGAAATACGTATTAGATCTCTGGAGTAAGTTTGAAAGCGACGGGTTTGTAGAATGTGAGATTTCTGGATATAGATATGAAAAGGAAAAATTACAAAATATGAACCCACAAAAACTATTTAATTATATATTACAAAATTTGGAGACGTCAATGAACGTTCGTATATTATGGGATATGTTTTGTATATTACGGAAATGTAAAACAAAACTAGTACTATATACTTATGATTCTTTTTTATTTGATTTAGATGACAGTGAGGAAGATATATTAGATGAAATTAGAGAGGTATTTAAAAAATATAAATTAAACATTAAAGAAATAGAAGGTTATGACTACAATTTTTCAGAATAGTATCAATATGTATAATGCGGAATATGATGTTATAAAAGACATCCAAAACGCAGGCGATTTGAACAATAAATTATTTTGCACTTTCACCGACTTAGAAGGGTTAGATGCACTTATCGAAGATATACAATCAAAATATACAATTATTTATAACAAAATGTTTGTTTTAGAGATTGTAGGAAAAGATGAATATGTTGTTACATACAATGTAGATCAAGGAAATGTACATACAATACCAGATAATACTATATTAGTACATAGAAAAAAAGAATCTAATACTTTATACACTATTAATGCACTTAACGAATTGATTAAGAAATTAAATGGTGGTGTTGTTGATACTAACTATAAAGTAGATTGGCAACATTATAGAAATTGTGTTTTACTTACCCAACACAATGATCTAAATCAATTAAATACAAAAATACATAAAATAATCGAAGTATAATTTGGTTCCCCAAATATTAGTTCGTATATTCAGTTACATATAAACAGTTATAATTAAAATAAAGTTACATTATGGATTTAAATGCATTAAAAAAGAAATTGGATACCCTCCAATCCAAACCACAGGGTGGTCAAAAGACCGATTACACAACCATTTTTTGGAGACCTACAGTAGGTAAACAACAAATTAGAATTGTACCATCAGCGTATGATGCTTCTAACCCGTTTACTGAGTTAAAATTCTATTATGGTATTACTAATAAAGTAATGATTTCACCTACTAATTTTGGTGAAAAAGACCCAATTGCTCTATTCGCTGGAAAATTACGTGAAGGTGAGTATAATAAAGAGAATTATGTGCTAGCTAAAAAGTTAGATGCTAAAAACCGTATTTTCGTTCCTGTAGTAGTACGTGGAGAAGAAGATAAAGGTACTAGATTATGGCAATTTGGTAAACAAGTATATGAAGAATTATTAGCACTTGCTGTTGATGATGAAATTGGAGATTATACTGATATTGTAAATGGTAGAGATCTTACAGTTGAAACCGTAGGACCAGAATCAACTGGTACTCCTTATAATAAATCATCAGTACGTGTTCGTTTAAAAACTTCACCACTTAGTGAAGATGCTAGTTTAGTAGAAAAATGGACAAATGAACAACCAAACCCAAAAGATGGTTTATTTAAACGTTTTGGTTTTGATGAAATGAAAGTAGCATTAGAAAAATGGTTATCACCAGAAGAAGATTCTGATGAAATTATTCCTACCCCTGTTGCATCTACCCCAAAAACACCTTCAAATTTTAGTTTAGATACTAATCAAGCTAAACAAAGCAAAGTAGATAAATTTGATTCTTTATTTGATAGTAAAGATAGTACTAATAAAGTTGATGATTTACCTTTCTAAATATGGCAAGAAAGGCATCAAAGTCTCTCTCAGCAGCAGTGTCTGCTGAGATTAAGAGCAAATTTGACTTAAATAAATTTAAATCATCTAAAGGTTTAGATAAAAACGTTAAATTTAAAGAACAAAAATGGATACCACTATCCCCTGCGTTTCAGGAAATATCTGGAGTACCAGGTGTTCCAATGGGACATATTTCATTACTTAGAGGACATTCGGATACAGGTAAAACAACGGCTTTACTTGAAGCCGCCGTATCAGCACAAAAAATGGGAGTATTACCTGTTTTTATTATTACTGAAATGAAATGGAATTGGGAACATGCCGCTCAAATGGGATTAGAAGTTAAACTAATCAAAGATGATGAGGGTAATGTTGTAGATTATGAAGGTAATTTTATTTATGTTGATAGAGAAACTTTACATACTATTGAAGACGTAGCAGCATTTATAATGGATTTACAGAATGAACAGAAAAAAGGTAATTTACCTTATGATTTAGCATTCTTCTGGGATTCAATTGGTTCTATTCCCTGTGCAATGTCAGTTGAAAAACTGAAAAATAATAATGAATGGAATGCTGGAGCAATGTCAACACAATTTGGTAATACAGTTAACCAAAGTATTGTAATGTCACGTAAAGAATCATCACCATTTACTAATACACTTTGCTGTATTAATAAAGTATGGACTGCTAAAGCAGAATCACCTATGGGTCAACCAAAGATGATGAACAAAGGTGGAATGGCTATGTGGTATGATGCAACATTTGTAGTTACATTTGGAAATGTCTCTAATGCTGGTACATCTAAAATTAAAGCAATTAAAGGTGGTAAACAAGTTGAATGGGGTAAAAGAACAAACTTACAAATTGATAAAAATCATGTTAATGGTATGCAATCAAGAGGTAAAATTGTTATGACAAACCATGGTTTTATTCAAGATACAGATAAGGATAAAAACAACTATAAGAAAGAACATTCAGATGAATGGACTAAAATCTTAGGTGGTGGAACATTCAAAATTGTAGAAGATCAAGAAGATGTAACCCCTGTACTTTACGACGTACAAGACTTATAAATAAAAACATGAAACACAAAGAGTTATTTAATCTTCTGGATGATATCCAAGAAGATCAGGAGATCCCTACCCAAAATAGACACGACAGAGTATTAATCTTAGATGGTTTAAATTTATTTTTTAGAAATTTTGCTATGATGAATATGGTTAATCCTGATGGAGTTCATATTGGTGGGTTAGGAGGATTTTTTCGCTCTTTAGGTGCTATGATTAGACAAACAAATCCAACATCTGTTTATGTAGTATTCGACGGAGCAGGTTCGACAGTAAATCGTAAGAACCTGCTCTCCGAGTACAAGGGAACAAGAAATTTATCTAGAATTACAAATTGGGAAGCATTTGACAATATTGAGGAAGAACATGACTCAAAAATTGACCAGATAGTGCGTATAATACAATATTTAAAGCTATTACCTGTTAAAACTACCATACTCGATAAAGTTGAAGCTGATGATATTATAGCCGTGTTAGCTGAAAAATTAGTAGAAAAACATGATTCAACTTGTTTTATTGTGTCTAGTGATAAGGATTTTCTACAGTTAGTAACTGATAAGATTATTGTTTATAGACCAATGGAAAAAGAGTATTATACTCCCAAAACAGTAGAAGAAAAATTTGGTTTAAAACCCTCTAACTTTATTTTACACAAAACATTATTAGGGGATAGTTCAGATAATATTCAAGGTATTAAAGGATTAGGTGCAAAAGGTATATTTAAAAAATTTCCTGAATTAAAAACCCATGATTTAACTTTAGATGATATTTTCGACATATCTGCTAGGAAGTTCAAGGACCATGTTGTATATTCCCGCATTGTTCAAGAACAATCTAGGATTGAAACTAATTATAAAGTTATGGATTTAAGCACTCCAATGATTGATGATAAAGGAAAAGAACATATAGATAATTTAATAGGTGAAGATTTACCTGAATTTAATTCTGAAATGTTTATTTCATTCTACAATGAAGATAAACTAGGAGGAATGATCAGAAATTTAGATTCATGGTTAAAAGATATATTTGCTCTATTTCCAACTTATGAAAAATAAAAAGGTTATAAATGACATTAAATAGTATAAATCAATACGGACATGATTTTCAAATCAAAGTATTATCATCTTTATTAACCCATAAAGAATTTCTTACTAATATTCATGATATTATATCAGAAGAATATTTTGAAAATCAAGCACAAAAGTGGGCTATTAAAGAGGTACTTAATTATTATGATAAATACCATACTACTCCTTCATTAGACATACTAAAAGTAGAGTTACAAAAAATAGACAATGAAGTATTACAAATTTCTATTAAAGAACAATTAAAACAAGCATTTGTTAGTTCTGATGATGATTTAGAGTATGTACAAGAAGAATTTACAAACTTTTGTAAAAACCAACAATTGAAAAAGGCCTTAATGTCGTCTGTGGACTTATTGAAAGCAGGCGATTTTGATGGTATTCGTTTTATTGTTGATAATGCTTTAAAAGCAGGACAAGATAAAAATATAGGACATGAATATGTTAAAGATATTGAAGAACGTTATAGGGAAAATTCAAGAGAAACTGTTCCAACCCCTTGGGATAAAATTAATGGGTTATTACAAGGTGGATTGGGAAATGGAGATTTTGGTCTCATATTTGGTAATCCAGGAGGTGGTAAATCTTGGTCATTAGTAGCTATGGGGGGACATGCTGTTAGATTAGGATATAATGTATTACATTATACACTTGAATTAGGAGAGGAATATGTTGGTAAAAGATATGATGCTTTTTTTACTAAAATTCCAGTTAATAAAATAGATTCTCAAAGAGAAAAAGTAGAAGAGATTATACCTCAATTACCTGGTAAACTAATAATTAAAGAATACCCAACAGGTAGGGCATCAGTATCAACTATTGAGTCACATATTGCGAAAAGTACAAGTATGGGGGTTAAACCAGATTTGGTAATTATTGATTATGTAGACTTACTTTCATCAAGAAAAACAAATCGTGAACGTAAGGATGAAATTGATGATATTTATACAAGTACTAAGGGATTAGCTAGACAGTTAGATATACCAATTTGGTCTGTTTCTCAAGTTAATCGTGCAGGTGCAAATGACAATGTCATCCAAGGAGATAAGGCTGCAGGATCTTATGACAAGATAATGATAACCGATTTTTGTATGTCACTTTCTCGTAAAAAAGAAGATAAAGTTAATAACACAGGTAGATTCCATTTAATGAAAAACAGGTATGGAATGGATGGAATTACCTTTGGTATTGAGGCTGATACTTCAACGGGACATTTTATAGTAAAAAATGAGTATGTTGAAGGAGATGAACCCGAAGCAGCAGCATTACAACCACGTTCCAATAAATTTGATACAGATGTAGATAATTTTGATAAACAACTGTTACGTAAGAAATTTTTTGAATTAAACCCTTAAATAAAAGAAATAAATGGCAAAAAAAGACATCACACAAGAAAGAATTGTTTATAAACCTTTCGAATACCAACAAGCCTCAGATTATTGGCTTAAACAACAACAAGCACACTGGTTACATACCGAAGTTCCAATGATGAGTGATGTTAATGATTGGAAACAGAATTTAGAACCCCATGAAAAAAACATTATTGGTACCATTTTAAAAGGTTTTGCTCAAACAGAAACTGTAGTAAATGATTATTGGACTACTTTAGTAACTAGTTGGTTCAGAAAACCTGAAATAATTAAAATGGCTGTTACCTTTGGTGCATTTGAAACCATTCATGCTGAAGCTTATTCTTTATTAAATGAAGAATTAGGATTAGATAACTTTGCTGAATTTTTAGAAGATGAAGCAACAATGGCTAAAATTGAAGCATTAACTACTGTAAGAGATTCTCATGATGGTACTCCTAATTGGCATGAAAGAGCTAAATCATTAGCAATCTTTTCTGCGTTTACGGAAGGAGTTAATTTATTTTCTTCATTTGCTGTTTTATTATCATTTAAACTAGATAATAAACTTAAAGGAGTAGGACAAATAGTTGAATGGAGTATCAGAGATGAATCATTACATTCAGAAGCAGGTTGTTGGTTATTTAGAACATTAATGGAAGAACACCCAGAATATAACACTCCAGAATTACAAACTGATATTGAAGAAGCAGCTAAATTATCTTTAAAATTAGAATTAGATTTTATTGATAAAGTATATGAAATGGGGGATTTAAAGGGTTGTCCAAAATATGATTTAATTTCATTTATTAAACATAGAGTAAATACTAAAATGAGTGATTTAGGATATGGACCCATAGTTAATGGGATAGATAAAGATGCAGTAAAAAGAATGAAATGGTTTGATAGCTTATCAGCAGGAAAACAACATACAGATTTTTTTGCAAATAGAGTAACAAATTATAGTAAAGGTGTTCAAAATTGGGACGCAAACAGTTTATTTTAAAATATGGAAAACAACGCATTACAAGTAGATTATACAAATTGGGAAAAAGGAAAAAATTACCCAGAATGGATGGATGAAATTTCTTTAGCAACTATTTCTAAAGGTTATTTATTACCTGGAGAAGATGTAAAAAAAGCATATAGAAGAGTTTCTAATGCCGCTGCTAATAGACTTAAAAAACCAGAATTAGCTAATAAATTCTTTAAAATCATGTGGAATGGTTGGTTAGGGTTAGCATCACCTGTATTATCAAACATGGGAACTGATCGTGGTTTACCTATTTCATGTTTTGGTGTTGATACGCCTGATTCAATACGTGGAATCGGTTTAACTAACGCGGAACTAATGAAGTTAACAGCATCCGGTGGGGGTGTAGGTATTTCGTTAAATCGCATTAGAGAACGTGGAACTGAAATTTCTGGAAATGGTAAAAGTGAAGGTGTAGTACCATGGGCTAAGATATTTGATTCATCAATAATTGCAACTAATCAAGGAAATGTTAGAAGAGGAGCAGCTTCTGTTAATCTAGATATTGAACATGGAGATATAGAAGAATTTTTACAAATTCGTAGACCAAAAGGTGATCCAAATAGACAATGTTTAAACTTACACCAATGTGTTGTTGTAGGTGATTCATTTATGAGAAAACTAGAAGCAAGAGATCAAGAAGCAATGGGTAGATGGGCTACAGTTTTAAAATCAAGAATGGAAACAGGAGAACCCTATATAATGTATAAAGATAATGTTAATAAAGATAATCCAATAGCTTATAGACTAAATAATTTAGATGTAAGTATGACAAATATTTGTTCTGAAATTACTTTATTTACAGATGAAGAGCATAGTTTTATTTGTTGTTTATCATCTATGAATTTAGCAAAATATGATGAATGGAAAGATACAGATGCCGTTGAGTTAGCCACTTGGTTTTTAGATGGAGTAATGCAAGAATTTATTGATAAATCTGCTGGTAAAGATTCATTGCAAAGAACTTATAATCATGCCCGTAAAGGACGTGCTTTAGGTTTAGGTGTAATGGGTTGGCATTCATTTTTACAACAAAAAGGATTACCTTTTAATTCCATTGCATCAACTGCTCATACTAAAAATATATTTTCGGATATTAGAGGTAAAGCAGAAAAAGCATCTATGGATTTGGCCTTAGAATATGGAGAACCTTTATGGTGTAGAGGTACAGGTATGAGAAATACACATTTATTAGCAATTGCCCCAACAGTATCTAATTCAGTAATTGTAGGTGGAATTAGTGCAGGTATTGAACCTTTACCAGCTAATATTTATACCTTTAATGGTGCTAAAGGAACGTTTATTCGTAAAAATAAAGAATTACAGAAAATTTTAATTGAAAAAGGAGAAGATAAAGATAAATGGTGGGATCAAATGTTAGCCGAAGATGGTTCAGCACAAGGTTTACCTGATAGTATTTTAAACCCAGAAGAAAAGGAATTGTTTTTAACATTTCCTGAAATAAACCAATTAGAATTAGTACGTCAAGCAGCAATTAGACAACGTTATATTGACCAAACTCAATCCTTAAATTTATCTTTTGATGTAAATGATTCACCAAAATGGATAAATCAGGTACATTTAGAGGGGTGGAAATTAGGTATTAAAACCTTTTATTATTTAAGAACTGATAGTGTTATTAAAGGAGATTTAGGATCAAGAATGGCGGATTGTGTAGCTTGTGATGGTTAGTAATATGTATAATATGGAATTCCACCAAACTTCATAGTTGTTAGTTACATTTTGTTTAACTAAAATCATATATTTTATGGAAATTTTAACTAAAATTGGCTCTTGGGCCAATAAACTTACTGAGATAGGTATTTCAGTAATAGCACTCGGAGTAGTACTCGAAGTATTATTTGGCGGAGTAGGTATCCCTTTTTGGAAAGATATATCTGTAGTGGATAATATTATGGGAATACTTGGTAATCTAGATGGAAAAGGCCTATTAGGTCTAGTTGGTGCGTTTGTACTAATTCACATACTAAAAAAATAGTACAAAAGATTACAAATAAAATTAAAAGGGGTGTGTTATCATCCCTTTTTTTTATATTTATGGACACAATTATTAAATTAATTAAAAATTAAATAAACATGGCAAGAAAAGCAAAAATAAGTAAAACACCAACTTTACCCCCAGTAAAACTTAGTTGGTTTAAGAGAACATTCAATGCTGTAAAGGGTTGGATAGTAGGAAATGGAATTGAAGGAATTTTAGGATTAATTGTAGGGTTAGTACTTTGGTCTTTTGGGTTTAAAGTTTACGCAGGAATCGCGTTTGGTGTATTTGCTACGCGAAATTGGGATTTATTTAAGAATTGGATTATAAGCTTAAAAAATAAAATCTAATTTATTACAAAATTTGAAAAAGAAAATTAAAAAAGGGTGCATTAGCACCCTCTTTTTTTATATTTATTATCAAATAATAGTGTTATTCATAATATAGTTTTCTAATTAACTTAATAAAATTATAAAACATGAAAAAACTTTTATTATTATTATTTATATTTAATATTTCTCTTTCCTTTGGTCAAGAACCAACGGCACTAGGCAAAGATAAATTTTTTAAATCCATATATAAAGACTTCTTAAAATATGGAACAGTATATGCCGCTGGAGATATTTCTAATTCTATTGAAGCAGCTGAACCAACTTATTTTTTAAGAACTAATCCTGATGGAAGTTTATATTCTATTCCAGATGTAGTTAATAATACTGAAGTATTTCCTTTTGATTATAGATATGGGTTTGGTATTAGGAAATTAGCTAGATTTGATTATGAAAGAAAACCTAGAAATTATTATGATGGTACAGAAGAACAGCTAGTATTTTCTGCTCCATCATCAGCTGTTATTGGGTTAGAGTATCAATTTCACTTTGAAAAAGAAAGATGGAGAGGTGAAGATTTTACTAATTATAATTTCTTTTTAAAACATACAGGTAAATATCACATCGTAAAAGTACAAGCTAGAGAAGTAGGCAAAATTAACTTAAACTATAACTCTGCTGAAGTAAGAGGTAGATTACCAATTGGCAAAAAGTTTAGTATATCAGCAGGGGCTATATTAAGAGGACATGAACGAGCTTATGGTTATAACCCATCTGAAATATGGTTAAATGAGTTAGATGAAAATGGAAACCCATTAAACCCTTGGTATACCTTAGGATTTATGTATGGGTATGATGATATATTTTATCAATCAACAGATGAAAATGGAAATGTAACTCAAGATTGGTATTGGATTGATGCTGATGGAGTTCAAGTTGCATATTCTGATTTAGCATTTAGAGAAGATATAATGCCTAGTTTAATGAATAGGTTTAATGGAGAAGCTTGGGATTTATTAGATCCATGGATGGAAATCGCCCCTATAGTAGGAGTAGATTTTTACCATTATAAAAGAAATTTTTGGTTGCATGCTTATGCTAATTATATATTACCTGCTCACCAATATATCGCAGGAGAAAAAGAATTTAGTTATTTAAACAGAAATAATTGGGGTAAAGGAGGATTAGTACAAGATTCAGAATTAGAACAATGGCACGATTATTCCTTTGGAGCTTCACTTGGGGTTAAATTAGGAAAAAAACTTGGCATATTTATAGAAGGTGAATATTCCCAAATGTGGGATAGTAAGTTATATCAAACAACATTCGGATTAAACTATACATTTAGATAAAATGGCAAAACAAATAGGTGAGGATACTAAAGTAACCTTAGATTTAAAAACAATAGGAATGATAGTAGCGTTTGTCATTTCTTTAGCAGGTATGTATTTTACATTAAAAGCAGATATTGCTTATGCTGCAACGCAACCTGAACCTGTTATTGAAAGAGTAGAATACGACTTAAAAGATGAGTTGGTTCGTCAAACAATAATGGATACTCAAGAAGACGTAGAAATGCTTTTAGAAAAATTTGATAAGCTAGAAGAACGTTTATATGAGTTATCCAAAAATTAATAAAATGAAAAATTTATTATTTCTAATATTTCTATTTCCAATAACATTATACAGTCAATCTGAAGTTCCAAATAAATATTGGTTAGACGATTCAAATTATGAAGAATCAGTTAATCAAAAAGGAGCTTTTGAAGATAATAAAGAAGAAATTATAGTCGTAGAATATTGGGCTAAATTCAATGAAAAAAATTGTTTTTCATCTTGGAAAGAACTAAAAAATGTCTCTTATTATCGTGTAGATATTGCTCAAGCTCCATTAGCAAAGAAAAAATATAGAGTTAGAATGGCCCCTACACTATTTGTTATAAAAGAAGGAGTTATAGAATACAAATATAAAGCAGGTTTAGACCTATTATTACCTGTTACCTTAGAAGAAATACAAGCAGACATTAATGAACTTAAAAAATCTAATAAGTTCTAATATTTATAATAAAATTAAGTTTCACTAAAAAGTTATTTTATGTTTAATAAATTAAAAAATAAGTGGATGGCATTTAAAAATCTATTTAACGACAAAAATGATATAAACGAAAAATCAGTAGTTGGTTTTATTTCATTTGCTATTATGACTATATTTGCAATTGTAGATTTAGTAACTGGGTATTTTGGAAAAGATTTAGTAATTAATGAATTTATATATGATTCATTCTTATTTATTACTTTAGGATGTTTTGGTATTGCGGAAGTTGGAAAAATATTTGGTAAAAGATCATCCCCTTCAGCTAAAGAAGAACCAGAACCAGAACCAGAAGAAGAAGAAGAAAAAGTAAGACCTGGTATTAATATTAATATAGATGGAGACGATTGGTAGTATGAAATTAGAAGTTTTAAGATTTAGTTCTCAAAATGATTCTACTTTAGGTATGTTATTTAATGTAACAAAAGGTAGAAAATTTTTATGTTTTACTTTAGAAGATGAAGCTAGAGATACAAAAATAATGTCAGAAACTAGAATACCTGAAGGTATTTATGAATTAAAATTACGTACACATGGGGGCTTTCATGGAAGGTATACTAAAAAATATGGTAGTAAATTCCATAAAGGGATGATTCATGTACAAGATGTACCTAATTTTAGGTATATTTTATGGCATACTGGAAATACAGATGAACATACGGCAGGATGTCTTCTTTTAGGTGATACCTCCCAACAAAATATTAGTAAAGAAGGTTTTATAGGTGGATCAACATCTGCATACAAAAGAGTTTATCCTATTATAGCTAATGCTCTTTCAAAAGGAGAACAAGTCAGAGTTAGATATATTGACTTTGATACTGCAATTAGACATAAATAATTCCTTGGCTTACAGCTAAATTTTTCTTATATTTATAACCATGCTAAAAAACATTAAAAAAGGAATGTTCCCATTCCTAATCGGATTTTCTGCCTTATCGGTATCAGCATCTGCTGCTTTTTATTCAGTTAGTGGTCTTAGTAAACTATTTGCAGGTGCCTCTTTAGAAGTTATTATAATGGCAGGTTCATTAGAATTTGCTAAATTAATAACAGCTTCACTTTTGTATCAATATTGGGGTACAATTAACAAAACATTAAGAACTTACCTTTCTATTGCTACTGTAGTACTAGTATTAATTACTAGTATGGGCATTTATGGTTTTTTAAGTGCTGCTTATCAAGAAACATATTCTAAACTATCAGCAGTAGAAAATCAAAAAGGATTTATTCAACAAAAAATTGACTTTTACCAAAATGATGTAACACGATATGATACAGAAATTGAAAGAATATCTAGTAATATTAGTACTTTATCTAATGCAAAAGCTTCGACCATCCAAGTACGAGACACCTCGGTATCTGGGGGCTTTAGACAAACAATCTCCACAACTGAGCTTAGAATGG
>Ga0209634_1001119_pt1 | contig 20051 bp, 20 predicted proteins | sample LinPmetageLP40_FD_184043 | JGI IMG/M metagenome (GOLD analysis project Ga0209634, IMG submission 184043) | Marine viral communities from the Pacific Ocean - LP-40 (SPAdes) (version 2) | ecosystem: Environmental > Aquatic > Marine > Oceanic | place: Pacific Ocean | collected 2010-08-26 | reverse complement strand
GCTGGCTGAAGTGATGAACGCCTCGTCCGCCGATAGTGCTTCCTCGACGGTGAAGGGGCGCTCCTCGACCTTCATCTGTGCCTCGCGAGCGAACTCCAACACCGCCTTGCGCGTGATGCCATGCAGGATTTCCTCGCCCAGATGCCGCGTCACGATCACACCGTCTTTGACGATATAGGCGTTGTTGGACGTGCCTTCGGTCACTGCGCCGTCCTCGACCATCCAGGCGTCGTCGGCCCCGCGCGCCCGGGCCTCCATCTTGCCCATGCTGGGATAGAGAAGCTGCGTCGTCTTGATATCCCGCCGCCCCCAACGCCGGTCAGGGATCGTCACGATCTTCATGCCCGTCTGCACCATCGGCGAATGTTCCAGCGCCGGCTTTGCCTGCGTGAACAGCACGAGCGTCGGCACCGTTTCAGGCGCGGGATACAGGAAATCGCGATCCGCCGCGCCGCGCGTCACCTGCAGATAGATCAGCCCTTCGGTCAGATCATTGCGCGTGATCAGTTCGCGATGAATCTCCAGCAGTTCGGCGTCAGACACCGGGCTGGCCATCTCCAACTCTGTCAGCGACCGTTGCAGGCGGGCGGCATGACCGGGGAATGAAATCAGCTTTCCGTCCAGCACACTGGTGACCTCATAGACCGCATCCGCGAATAGAAAGCCGCGATCGAAGACCGAAACTTTCGCCTGATCTTCGGGCAGGTATTCACCGTTCACATAGACTGTCCGCATCGCGTCCTCCTGTCGCTGTCTCCTCTTGCGAAGCGCGGCCCGGGGGGTCAAGCCTTCCATCCATGTTAATGCTGACCCAGGGCCCCCTTGTTGCGTTGCGCGAACGATCGTTGGCCGACCCGGTGGCGCGCGCCGCAGCACTGCGACCCGGCTACCGCGACCATGCCATTGATCTGGGCGACCCACGCGGCGCAGACCCGATCGTGGAGGTGCGCGACTACGGTATCGCCGGCGCAAACGCCTATTTCACTGGGGTCGCGCCGTATCATCAGCGGATCGCGGGTGCGGTGTCGGACCTGTTGCTACGCCGTCCGCTGGTCGACCGGCTGGTCGGGGTAAACGCACGATTGAAACCTTACGGATTGGAATTATGGGTGTTCGATGCCTGGCGTCCGCTTTCTATCCAGAACCATTTCCACGACCAGTGGATGCCTGATCGTCTGCGCGCATTGCACCCCGATTGGGACGCCGCGCGCATCGCGTCCGAAACGGAACGATACTGGGCGCGGGGGGGCAACGGGGCGGTCGATCCGCTGTCGCCGCCGCCACATGCAACCGGCGCGGCGGTGGATCTGACAATCCGCTATCGCAACGGGGCCGAATTATTCATGGGGACGATCTTCGACGATGTGTCAGATGCATCGAACACCGATGCCTTCGAGGGTGACCCGGCCGGCCTGGCGTTTTCCATCCGCGAAGCGCGGTCCAACCGGCGCTTGCTCTATTGGCTTATGGACGATGCGGGATTTGCCAATAATCCTACGGAATGGTGGCATTTTTCATTGGGCGATCAGATGTGGGCGCGGCTGAAAGGGGCCGCGGCGGCATATTACTCGACCGCGCCGGGAGTGTGAGGACAGAGAGTGTGAGGGGCCAGGATCGTAAGGGATCGACATGTCCGCCGACCCGTCTCAGGGTGCCGCAATATAACCCGCCGGTGCATCGCCCGCCCGTTCATAGTCCAATGCAGCCGAGGTGCGCGCCGCGGTCGCCCGCTTGAAGCCATAGCGCATCGCGTCGCCCGATGGCCCGCCCGCCACGATCAGAACCGAACGCAAAAGGCGTGGCCCGTCGTAGATTTCGACCAGACCGCGCAATTTGGGCGCAACATCCAAAGGAACCTCGAACCCGGAATCGTCATAGGCGGTGATCGGATACCAGTCGTCGCCAACCTGCACCCGCAGCCGCCCCCCCGTGGTCCGCCGGTCCCGCGCACGGGCGCGCGCCAGACCTTCGCGAACGTCGGCGGGCAGGAAGAATGGATCGGTTTCGGACATGACACCCCCCGGCAATCCGGACGTACACGCGAGTCGCTTGCCCATCCAATTCTAGGGTAAGTCTGCAACAGAAATGTGAATAGTCAATGAAAGCCTGACAACGACGTCCATGTCAGCGAAGACGCCCCGGCGTTCAGCCTTTCACTTTCGGACGCAGGACATGCGGCACGGCGGGGTCGTAAAGTGCAGAATCCCTGAAGTCCCCAACCTCGCCCAGGGCGGGTCCGACCAGGATCAGCGCCGTCCGCGTGATCTTCTCGGCGCGAACCCTGGCATGAATGTCGGCAACCGTGCCGCGCAGGAACGTCTGATCCGGCCAGCCGACGCGATAGGCGACCACCACCGGGCAATCGGCACCGTAATGCGGCGTCAGCACACGCTCGATCTCGCGCAGGTTGCGGATGCCCAGATGGATCGCAAGCGTGGCCCCGGTGCGTGCGAAATTCTCCAGCGTTTCGCGTGGCGGCATCGACGTCGATTTCATCGACACCCGCGTCAGGACAATGGACTGCGCGATTTCGGGCACCGTCAGTTCCTGCCCAAGGGCGGCGGCGGCGGCGGCATAGGCGGGCACGCCGGGCGTGATGTCATAGGGGATGCCGTCGCGTTTCAGCAGGCGGATCTGCTCGGCAATCGCCCCGTAGAGCGAAGGATCTCCGGAATGGACGCGGGCGACGTCGTGCCCGGCGGCGTGGGCCGCGACGATCTCCGTATGGGTCTCGGCCAGCGTCATAGGTGCGGTGTCCAAAACGCGCGCGCCCTTGGGCGCTTCGGCCACGACGGCGGCGGGGACCAGCGAGCCTGCGTAAAGGCAGACGGGGCATTCGCGGATCTGGCGCTGTGCCTTGAGCGTCAGCAGTTCCGGGTCGCCGGGGCCTGCGCCGATGAAATGGACGGTCATGGCGTGGTCTCCTCGGAGGGCGTCAAATCGCCACCCGCCATCTTGCGGGCATAGCCGCGCGGCGTGAACATCCGCATCCCGTCGCCGGTTTTCACCAGTCTGGAATGCGACGATCCGACCAGAACGACGGTCAGCATGTCGACTTCGTCCACCTCCAGATCGGCAAGGCGGCGATAACGGATGTATTCTTCCGGCCGCCCCAGCGAAGACGCCAGAAGAACCGGCGTGTCGGCGGGGCGGTGGCCCAGCAGGATGTCGCGCGCCTCGGCCAGAAGGGTCCGGCGGCGCCTCGAGACGGGGTTGTAGAAAGCAATCACGAAATCACCCTGCGCCGCCGCCTTCAGCCGTTTCACGATGTCCTCGCGTGGGGTCAGCAGGTCCGACAGCGAGATCGCGCAGAAATCGTGGCCCAACGGCGCACCGGCCCGCGCGGCGGCGGCCTGAAGCGCGCTGACGCCGGGGGTGCAGACGATTTCGACCCGCCGCGCCGGATCGGTCAGGGCCGAGGGATCGGCGGGATCACGGGCCATCAGTTCGAACACCAGCGCACCCATCGCATAGATGCCCGCATCGCCGGAACAGACCAGCGCGACATTGTGACCCTGCCCGGCCCGTTCCAGCGCGTGACGACAGCGCGCCTCCTCTCCGCCCAGCGGAAAATCGGCGCGGGGTTTGCCGGCAGCAATCGGGCCGAGCAAGTCGATATAGAGGGAATAGCCGACCAACTCGTCCGCCTCGGCGATCAGGCGGCTGGCTTCGGGGGTGCGCCACGTCGCCTGCCCCGGCCCGATGGACACGATGCTGACGCGGCCGCGTGCCCGGCCCTTGGGGTCGGTGACGGGGGCGTCTGCGCGGGCCAGTGCAGCGGTTGTATTGGCGGTCTTGCGTTTCGGCGCGACCACCGTGCCACCGCTGGCGGCCGCGAGGGCGGCGGCCTCGGCCACCGAAGGCGTGCCGACTTCGGACAGCACGACGTCCGACGGGTTCGGCACCTCGATCGCGGCCAGTTCGGCGGCGGTAAAGGCGCGCAACGGGCAGCCCAGTCGCGCGGCGAGGGCGTTCATCGCAGGCTCGTCCAGCTTCAGGTCCAGCGTGTTGACAGAAGCGATGGCACCGGGGGCCACGCCCGCATCCGCCAGCACCTGCGAGACGTTGTCCCACAGTTCCGTCGGATCGGCGTCGCGGGCGCATCCGACGCCCAGGGTGTGCCGTTGCGGGTGATAGACCAGCCGGGTCGGGCCGCCGGTTGCCGGGGCCTCTGTCACGACGATCTCGATGGCGTTTCCCGGTGGCAAGTCGAACAGCGGCTCGCCCGTGACGGTCGCTCCTCCCCCCGACAACAGCGCCGCCATGACGGGTTTGGCGTCTTCCGGGTTGGCCAGACGGTAGCCTGCGGGCGGCTCGTCCAGCGCGACGTTCAAGGCGACGTCGCCTGCCGTGGTAACGGCGGCGGTCGCGCCAAGCACCTCGGCTATGGTCCGCGCCAGACGGTTCGCGCCGCGGTGTCCGCCCAGCAAAGGCACGACCACCGCACCGTCGTCGGATACGGAAATCACCGGCGGCTCGCGCGTCTTGTCGGACAGCAACGGGGCCACGGCGCGAATCAGGATGCCCGCCGCGCAGACGCCGACGACGGGGTGACCGGCGGCGAACAGGTCGCGCGCATGGTCCAGCGCGTTGGGAAATGTAATCGCGGCATCGGTGCGCCCCTCGCGGCCATGCAGGGGGCAGTCGAGTGCATCGGCGATCCGTCGGGCGACGGGTTCACCGGCGGCGTTCAGCGCCAGGACGACAGGTGTCAGAGCCACGGGTCGGCCCCTTTCGCGATCAGGATCATGGAGAAATACGGGGCATCGTCGGGGGCGTCGGCCAGCGGCAGCACACGCTCCGCCCCCAGCGTCGCCCGTTCGACATAGGTGGCGGCGGCCAGCAGACCTTCGGCGTCCAGCAGGGTGCGCAGACGAGGCAGATGGCGCCCGACTTTCATCACAACCAGTGTATCGGCGGCGCGCAGATGGGTGCGCAAGATATCGTCCGGCAAGGGGCCGGGCAGGACGGTCATGACCTCGTTGCGCGCGGTCAGCGGCATGGCGGCGACGGCAGCGCAGGCGGTCAGGGATGTGACACCGGGCACGACCTGCACATCGAAGCGACCCCTGAGCCGCGCGAAGAGATACATGAAACTACCGTAGAAGAACGGGTCACCTTCACACAGGCAGACGACATCCTGCCCGTTTTCAAGAGCTTGCGCGATGCCCGCCGCGCCCGCGTCATAGGCCGCCTGCGCCGGGGCACGGTCGCGGGTCATCGGCACATCTATGCGGATTTCACGGGCCGTGGCCGGGATAAGGTCGGCGGCAATCGCGCGGGCCAGGCTTTCCCCACCTGCAAGCGACGGATAACAAATGATTTCTGCAGATTCGATCAGCCGCGCAGCGCGGCGCGTTATCAGTTCGGGGTCGCCGGGTCCGAGGCCGACGCCATAGAGCGTGCCGCTCATCTTTTGACCAACGACCATTGTGTCACGCCCATCGACGGGCGCCAGCCGCGATATCGGCCGACCGGTTCGGCGCGTTCGACGGCGATTCGCACGAGATCGCCCCCATGTTTGACGTGGAGCGTCATCAGAAGCGACTCCGATTCCAGCGTGACGGCATTCGCCACCAGCCGGCCCAGGGGTTTGAGGGCCGCAAAGGCCGCATCAAACACCTCCTCCGACAGGCCGCCGCCAATGAAGACGGCATCGGGAGAAGGCAGGTTTTCAAGGGCCTGCGGCACTTCGCCGTCGCGCAGGTCGAGGCGGGGGGCGCCCAACGCCAGCGCGTTTTCGGCGGCCATCGCGCGGCGGTCCGCACGCGGTTCGATGCCGATGGCGCGGGCGGATCTGGCGGCGCGTATCCACTCGATCGCGACCGAGCCGGAACCGGTGCCGATGTCCCACAAAAGCGCGCCGCGCATCGGCATCAGCTTGGCGAGGGTGGCGGCGCGGACTTCGCGTTTGGTCATCGTGCCATCGCTGCGGAACAGATCGTCCGCCAGACCGGGAACGCGTGGCAGAAGGGCTGCATAGGGGTCGGCGATACAGTTGACGGCGAGGGTGTTGAAGGCGGGAACCTCGTGCGACCAGTCTTCCGCGGTGGCATCGAACCGGGTTTCCGTCGGGCCGCCCATATTCGCGAGGACAGTGAGACTGGACTTGCCGAAGCCGCGATCAGTCAGGAATTTAGCAATCTGGGCAGGGGTTTGCGCGCCAGTGGTCAGAATCAGCAGCCTTGCGTCGGGCTGGATGAAGGCAATCATCTGATGCACGGGGCGACCGTGGACGGTGAGAGTCTCGACATCGGCCATCGACCAGCCCATCCGGGCGGCGGCAAGCTGGAAGGCAGACAGCTGCGGGTGGTAGACGATCTGGCCGGGCGGTATCGCGCGCCCGATGCGGGCACCGACGCTGAACCACAGCGGGTCGCCTGTGGCGAGAACGACAACCCGTTGACCACGCAAGGAAATCAACTGATCTATCAAAGCGTCGAAAGGGCTGGGCCAGGCCAGACGACGGGCCGTCACCCGGTCGGACAGGGCGTGGTGGCGATCACCGCCGATGATGACTTCGGCAGCTTCGACAACGGCGCGCGTGGCGGGGGACAGGCCGTCGAGGCCGTCCTCGCCGATGCCGACGATATGGAGCCAGGGCGTGTCAGACATGGGGTGATCTGCGGGTGATCTGTGTCGGATACACGTCCGACACGATTTGCGAACGCAATGCCGCCTGATCAGGTGCATCGGTGCATTGCTGCGCGGCAGACATCATTGCATCCCCCCGGCCGCGAGAATGGCCAGTGCGTTGACCGCCGCCGAGGCCATGGCACTGCCGCCCCGCCGTCCGCGCAGGCAAAGGAACGGCACGGCGCGGGGGCGTTCGGCCAGTTCGGCCTTGGATTCCGCCGCTCCGACGAACCCCACGGGGAAGGCAAGGATGGCGGCGGGTTTCGGTGCGCCTTCGTCCAGGCGTTCAAGCAGCCGGAACAGGGCCGTGGGAGCATTGCCGATGGCGATGATCGCGCCGTCGGTGTCCCAGAGATCGACAGCGGCGGCGGAGCGGGTGGTCCGTGCCTCGCGCGCCATGTCGGCGGTGCGTGGGTTGTTGAGCGTGCAACGGATGTCGGTGCCTTCGGGGAGCAGGCGGCGGGTGATGCCGGAGGCGACCATTTCGCAATCGGCATAGACCGGCGCTCCGGCGCGCAGGGCGGCGATGCCGGAGGTCGCGACGTCCGGTGCATAGGACAGGCGATCGGCGATCTCGACCATGCCGCAGGCGTGGATCACCCGCACGGCAAGCTCGGCAATATCCGCCGGAAAGCGGTCGAGCGCGGCCTCCTTGCGGACGGTGGCGAAGGAAGCGGCGTAGATCGCCTGGGGGTCCCGCTCATATGGGCGCATATAATGCGTCCATATGAGACGGCGCGATCAAGAGGGGCTTGCGCAGCAAACCCCTGCAGTCGCGCACGGCGGTTGTCCGGGTGGTGAGGGTCGATGCAAGTGCCTGCAACGCCAGATGGCTGGGATCGAAGGACAGCCCTCGCCACGGCAGGACGGTTCGGGGGCCGTCCGGACTGTCGACCGGAGGCATCTTCTTCACGGCCCTCATGCCCGTGTCTTTCGGGCCGATTCCGGGCCATGCGGATGGTCGGCATGCGGATAGACGGCGTGGACGTGATCGTGGGAATGATCGTGATCGTGGCTGTGATCATGTCCATGATGATGATCGTGGTGATGGTGGTGGTCGTGGGGATGTGAATGCGCTGCCTGCGCCTCCAGCCGGCACAAACCGGTACAGAAGCTATCGCACAACTTGCAGTTGGCGACGTTGGAGCCGGGCGCGCTGGCCCCCTGCCCTTCGACATGGTGGTGGTGGCTTTCCTGCACCGCGCCGACTTCGCCCTCGAACCCCAGAACGGCCGTGCGGTATTTGCACATGACACAGGTCGGCGGCGGCGTGTCGGAGAAGGCCGGGTGGCCCGCACGGGCGGCAGCGGGGATCGTGACCGCCGTCCCCTCGCCCGCAAGGATCTGGGCGCGATAGGCACATGTGCCGCAGTTGGGCGGTGGATTGAGACCGGCCTGTTCGGTGATGCGTTCGGCAAAGGTGGCCAGAACCTGCGGGTGGTCGGCCAGATAGCCCGCCTTGACGAATTGCAGGTCCGGGTGGGCCGCGGCGACGCGGTCGGTAAAGCCATAGATGCGGTCGATCAGGATGCCCGAGAACAGGAAATACGGGAACACGACAATACGTTTGTAGCCCAGTTTCGCGGCGTGGGTCAGGCAGGGCTCGACCAGAGGGAAGGTGACGCCGGAAAAGCCGACCTCGAGCCAGCCGAAGCCAAGACCTTCGTGCAGCATCCGGGCGATCTTCGCGACATTGCCATTGGCGTCGGGATCGGATGCGCCGCGCCCGATGACGACGAGGCAGGTCTCGTGGCGGGCGACCGGGCCGTGCCCGGCATCGGCCTGCGCCAGCGCGTCTTCGATACGCTGCCCGGCGGCGGCGATCATCCTGGGGTCGATGCCCAGTTCGCGCCCGTAACGGATGTCGATATCGTGTCTGGCGGCATAGGTGTTGAGAACGGTGGGAATGTCGTTCTTCGCGTGCATCGCGGCGAAGAGCATTCCGGGGACGGCGAGAATGCGGTCGCAGCCTGCGTCGCGCAGGCGGTCGAGGCCGTCGCGGATGACCGGGTTGGCGAATTCAAGGTAGCCGTAGTCAACCATCCAGTCGGAGGGCAGCAGGGCAGGCAGTTTTTCAGCCAGCACGGCGAATTCGTCGACAGCGGATTGCGAGCGGGAGCCATGGCCGCAGATCATGACGCCTGTCTTCACGCGGTCTGCTCCTCTTCCTCGGGGGATTCGGAGGTCTCTTCTTCGTCGGCCTGGTCATCCGGTGCGCCCTTGATCCAGCCCAGCACGGCGGCCCCGACGATCACGCCCAGACCGATGCCCAGCGCCCAGTGATCGTGCCCGCCCAGATCAGAGATGTGGCCGACGTGGGCCTGTGCGGGTTGTGCCAGAAGAAGAGGCGTCAGGGAAAACAGGGCAAGGAAGCGCATGGGCGGGCCTTTCGCAGCGGAAATGCCCCCGATATCCGGGTCCCGGAGACGATACCGCGTGTTGCCCCCGTGTTGGGTCGGCATGTGGCGGCCACCTGTCCGGCCCCCTCGGGGGCGTCGTCGGCGTCAGGCCTATCGGCAGGGCGGCACAGGCGCAATGCGATTCCCGACATCACGAGGGGCATGGGCGACAGGGTGTCGCGGATCAAGGGAGCAGCATCCAGACCGCACCCCCCGCCAGAAGCGCGCCGAACACGCGGTTCAGGCGGCGCGCGCCGGTGTCGGAGCCGAAGCGCGCGCCAGTGGCGGCAAAGAACAGGTTGCCGGGACCGGGGCTGTAGGCCAGCGGCGCGAGGAATAGGACGAGGGCGATGGTCGTTTGGGTCATGGCCCGATTGTCGCGCGGGGCGCGCGGGGCCACGACCCGGAACCTGCGGTTTCAGGTGCCGATGCGACCGATGGCGGGGAGTTTGATGGCGGGGTGTGCGAGGTCGAGGCCGAAGGTCTGGCCGAGAACGTTGATCTCGATCCCTCTGCGCGGACCGATGGACAGGCCGAGGTAACCCCAGGCCGACAGGTGCAGGTCGCTGCCGCCCGCATCGCGGCGGGCCTGCAGACCGGGGCCGATGTAATCCTTGCCCACCGCGTTTGGAGGCAAGGCGATACCGATCCGGGGTTTTCGCGCAGGATATGGGCGACGAAGGTGTTGGAGTTCGGGCCGGGCCAGATGACATAGCTCCCCAGGTGATTGAAGGGATAGGCGTCTACCGTCGCCTCGACCGCCGGGATCAGGGCGGCGGCCTTCGGACCGGTGACGGAGCCTATGATCTGCGGCTGGTTCGAATACCAGCGCGCATCAGCGGCATAGGCATCGCGGCGGACGGGATGGCCCCAGCCGACGACTTCGGCACGGCTCCATGTCGTGGCATCGGCGGATTTCCAGACCAGCCAGCTGTGGACCGAGACGGCACCCTTGAACCCGCCGGTGCGCGCCGCCATGACGTGAATCGCCGCATCGGGAAGGGCGGCGGCGGCGGGCAGAATGCCCGAAGCACCCCAATCGGCCGCCCTCCATCCCCCCGGCCTGTCCAGTGTCGTCCACCAGAGCGCGCTGGCCGCGACAGGCAGCAGGAAACAGAGCCCGAAGGCGAGCATCAGGCGGCGCACGATGGTGTAGAGGCTGGCAAACATCATCACGGTCTCAAGACAGGGTCAGGCAGTGCAATATCGGTCACTGCGGCGGCGGCGTCGACCCCGCGCCGGGAAAAGGCCGGGCAATCATCGGGATAGCGCCAGTTCGGTTGATCGGGGAACAGGTTCGCCGCACCATCGCGCAGTGCCGCGACCGTTTCAGGCGCGAGCATCGGCAGAACGTCGTCGCGGCAGGCGAACCAGATCGTCTCGGCCCGCTGTGATTGCAGTGGATTGCGGGCACCGGCGCGCAGGCTTTGTTCGTCCACGCCCCAGGCGGCGAACAACCGGTCGGAAACGATGCGCTGAAAGTCATCCGGGCGCGGCGGTGGCGGGGCCAGAAAGGCGGCAAGCGGACCGGAGGGGCGGCGCGCCTCGGGCGGGGGCGTATCGCCGCCATAGGGAGTCGCGCCGGGCCAGCTGTCGAAGCGGTCGATGAGGGTATCCGACGCGACGCGGCGCAGCGTCACGGCGGTATAGGACGCGTCACCGGGCGCGGGAACGGTGCCGGGCGTCTGGTCGATGCGGTGGTCGGCAGTGGACGCGGGCACGGGCCGACCGATGACGCAGACCGCAAAGGGCGCGGAGATCATCGTGGTCAGGGATGGCGGACGCTGATCGGCACCGGCGTGGCAGGCAGGGTCGCCGATACGCAGGTCGAACCGCAGGATCGGGTCGGTGCCGGTTTCGATGAAATCGAGATCGCCGCTGCGCAGACGCTCCGCCACCGGCAGACCGCATTGACCATCGGACGTCCAGTCCATCGCGCCCAGTGCGCCGCGTGCCAGCCAGCATGGGTCGGGGATATAGAGGCTGCGCCCGTCGAACGGCGATGCGGCGGCGGCATATCCCGGATCGGCGGCAAAGAAGCGGGCGTTGGCAATGGCTGCCAGCGGGCTGCGTGCGAAATGGGCGGTCCCTCCGAGCAGGACGACGATGACGAGCCAGAGCACGGGATTTGTCCACCGGCGCACGCGGCGCAGGAGCAGCAGCACCAGGGCCACGACCATTGCCGAGGCTACCAGCACGTTCAGAACCGACGCCCCGGACGCGCCGCCATATCCCGCCACCGCCTCCAGCGCGAGTACCGGCAAGGCGGACCTAGTCCGTGGCCTTGGCCAGCATCCGACCGAGGGGGCGCCCGCCGATCAGGTGCAGGTGGAAATGCGGCACCTCCTGCACGCCATCCTTGCCCGCGTTGGTGATGGCGCGGAAGCCGGTTTCGGTCACCCCCCGGTCAGCGCAGATCTGCGCGGCGGTCCGGTGGAAATCGGCGATCTCGGCGTCCGACGCGTTGGCGTGGAAGTCGGCGTAGTCGACGTAGGCGCCTTTGGGAATCACCAGCACATGTGTCGGTGCCTGCGGCGTGATGTCGTCGAAGGCCAGCGTGTGGTCCGTATCAGCGACGGTAGCGTTGGGAATCTCGCCGCGCAGGATTTTGGCGAAGATATTTTCGGGGTCGTAGGCGGGCATGGGACGGGCTCCGGTGTGATGGGGTCGGGACGTTTAGGGCACGGTCGTGCAGAAGGGGCAATAACCCGTCAGCCCTGCGCCGCCCAGATATAGGCCGCATAGCCCGCCAACGCAGCCACACCGACCCCGCGTCCAAGGTGCGGGCGAGTCGTCAGCAAACCCGTCAGGATCAGGGAAACCGCGATCATGACCGGCAGATCGAAGGTCAGAAACCGGGCGGCGACGGGGATCGGGGCGACCATGGCCGTCATGCCGAAGATGCCCAGAACGTTGAAGATGTTCGAGCCGACGATATTGCCGATCGCGATTTCGGACTGTCGGCAGACAGCCGCGATCACCGATGTGGCCAGTTCGGGAAGCGATGTGCCGACCGCGACGATCGTCAGGCCGATGAAGGCCTCGGAGATGCCGTAGTCGCGCGCGATGGAGACGGACCCGTTGACCAGAAACCGCGCGCCGAACATCAGCGCGACCAATCCGGTGATGATCCAGATGGCGGAGGCGAGGGTCGACGAAGCGGCGGGCATGTCGACATCTTCCACGCCAGCTTCGCCGGGGTGACGACAGGCCCAGGTCAGATAACCGGCGAGGGCCAGAACCAGCAACGCTCCCGACGATCGCCCGATTGCACCCAGCGCGAAGATCGGCAGCAGCGCCAGCGCGGCGACGACCATGACGCCGGTATCCCGGCGCAGGGTGGCACCCGAAACGCGGATCGGCCAGACGAGGCTTGTGACCCCGACGATCAGCAGAATGTTGGCGATGTTCGAGCCGACGATATTGCCGACGGCGATGTCCGGCACGCCGCGCCACGCCGCATCGACCGAGACCAGAAGCTCGGGCGTGGATGTCCCGAAGCCGACGACCGTCAGACCGATCAGCAGCGGGGGGATCGCCATGCGCCTGGCGATGCCGACACTGCCGCGCACAAGAGCCTCGCCGCCCAGGAAGAGACCCAGAAGTCCGGCCACGACATATATGTAATCCAACGACGTGGCCTCCGCAGACGGCAGATCCGTCGTCAAACGAAGTTGTGGTTGCCATGGTCCGCCAACAAGATGCCGCCGGTGGAACAATGCAGATAAATCGGATTCGGAGGATTCGGGCGCAGACTGGCGGTCAACGCCGGTAGTGCGCGCGGCACCCCGGATGTCCTGCCATCACTCGTCGAACAGATACGGCGTTTCGGCCAGCGCCAGCGCAGTTTCGTCGTCGACATCGAACACTTCGGCCAGAACGTGAGCGTTGACGATGGCATCGGCGCCTTCGGCGATGCGGTGAATGTCCGGCAGATCCGCCTCGCGGATGCGCAGCGTCTCGGTCACGAAATCCTGCGCGACGGTGGGCATCAGGCGGTCGATCGTGGTGCGCGGCGTCTGGTCGCCGATCAGGCCGATACGAGCGGCATGGCCTTCCATATAGGCCGCATCGAATTCGCAGTCGATCAGCAGGGTGCGGATGGTGGCGCGGTCGGCGTAGAAGTCCTGCAACAGCTCGTAATTCACCGGGTCGAGGCAGATCGTCAGCCGGTCGGTCCCGGCCTGACGGAACAGCATCCGCAGCAGGGCGCGGCGGTGGCGATGGCGTTTGCCCAGCGTGGATTCGATGCCGCCCAGATCGGGCATCGGGGTGTCTTCCTCGTCGAACAGGTAATCGATGGCGGGCATGATCTGATGATCGCGCAAAGACTGGGCCAGCCGCTTGGCGACGTGGTATTTCTTGCACACCAGCACGATCAACTCGCGGTCGCGGCCCAGCGTGCTTTCGCGTTCCCAGAAACGGGGGGCGAAGCGGCGGCCCATGCGACCGCGTTGCGTCAGGAAGGTGAACAACTGCCGCCCGTCGCCCGCAATCGGAAATTCGGTGCGCCCGGATGTCCAGAGCGCATCGAGACGGTGCTTCAGCTCCACCGCTTCGGGCGATATCTTGCGGGCGAACAGAAAGTCCTGCGACAGCAACAGGTCGTGGTGATCGTCGTAGAAGGTCGCGGGCATTCCGTAGTCCGTGAACATCAGGAAGGTCAGCGTGCGCGGGTCGATCTCCACCCGTGGAACAAGGTGGCGCACGAGGGTCTGGAAGAACGTCTCGTCCGGAATCCAGGTGGTGGCGAAAAAGCGCATCACGTCGCGGCGGGCGGCGCAGAACGCGAGGATCTTTTCGATGGTCGACCGGCGCAGACACCACCATTGCGAGCCGATCATGATGTCCACCCCCGCGGGCGTGGCGCGTTCCAGCCCCAGTTTCCGCTGCAGGGTCAGCGCGGCGTAGAACAGCCGTTTGTTCACCCGTTCGTTGAAGTAATGGCGGTAGATCAGCCGGTCTTCCTTCATCCCCGTCTTGATCCAGTCGGAGGTGAAGAAATCGAAACTTTCGATATGATCCATGTCGCGCGCGTCGAGGAATTCATGCGCGTGTTCGGCGGATTTGATCGGGCGGCAATCGCCGGAAATCATGTAGAAATGGGTGGCGCGGGGAAAGGCCTCGACCGCCGCTTCGACGGCGTTCAGGGTGGCGCGGACCAGCGACCATTCCCCCCAGCCGCATTTCACCCGCCGCCGGGTCATCACCACGTTCGGATTGTCGCGCAGGCCGGTCTGCACCGCGTCGAAGGCGCTGGCCGGGGCGGATGCGTCGAAATGGATCGAGACGCAATCGCCCGTCGCCGTCAGCCCCGTTGCCTGCGAGATGATGGCAACCGGGTCCTTGTGACACAGCAGGATGAAGGCGATCTTCGACATGGACCTGTTTGTTAACCCGAATTAGGCGACTTTGCCTTGCAATAGCCCCCCGGACGCGTTGAAGAAACCGGGGAATGCGGGTTTGATGCGCGCGCAACGGTTTCGAAAGGGTTGAAATGGGATTTCCGGGCACCTGGATGACGGAAAGCGAAAGCACGGTCTATCGCGTGGTGCCGAAGTGCGCCTGCTCCTCCATCGGGCAGATCCTGTTCTATTCGGATCATGGCCGGTTCTTCGATGGCGATATCCATGACAGCACGTCGGGCCTGCACAAATGGGCGCAGGAGGAGAGCCAGCCGCTGATCGAGGCGAACGCCAGGGGCCACAGATCCTATGCCTTCACCTGCGTGCGAAACCCCTATACCCGCATCCTGTCGTCGTTCTTCGACAAGATCGCGGGCATTCAGCGCAACGGCAAACGCTATCGCGGCAACATGGTGCCCAAGCTGGCGCAGAAATACGGAGTCGAGGTCGGATCGCCTGAGGACGATTTCCAGTTCGACCAGATCGCATCGTTCCGCCGGTTCCTGCTGTTCGCGCGCGACACCATCCGGTTTCGGCGCCCGATGGACCCGGACATCCACTGGTCGGCCATGTCGGGCCATGTGGGCACGTTCATCGCCAACGGCGGGCGCTATGACCACGTTGTCTTTACCGAGAAGTTCAACGAGGGGATGCAGGTCGTCCTCGACCACATCGAGACGCCGGTGAAGGTCGATCTGGCCGAAGTGCCCCGGTTCAACGAATCCGAAGGGCACGGCCCCAAACGCCTGCACCCGGTCGAGGATTATTTCGACGATCTGTCGATGCATCTGGTCTGGGAAATCTACCACCGGGATTTCAAGCTGTTCCAGTATGACTTCGAGAATCCGGGCAACAAGATGCCCAAGGGCGAAGTCGATCTGGACGAGGTGCACGCGAAGCTGGGGGACTAGGACGGTATCGCCCATCGCTGCTTGGCTGGTTCAGGATACTGCTGAATCCATAGCCTTCAGCCAGCCGCCGCCCGTCGAAATTGCGAACCCATCTTTCCGTTGCGCCGCGCCGTGCCATCTTGGCGTCGATGGCAACGGCATCGCCTAAGCTTGCAGGGCGTATTCCGGGACGTCAGGGGAGTTGATGCCCTTTCGCCCGCATCGCTCACAACATCGACGGCACGACCTGATCGGGCGGACGGTGGCCGTCGGCGAAGGTCTGCATGTTCACCAAGACCTTTTCGCCCATTTCCAGACGGGCCTCGCGCGTGGCGGACCCCATGTGCGGCAGCAGCACGACGTTCGGCAATTCGCGCAGTCGCGGGTTCACGCCGTGGCCGCGTTCATAGACGTCGAGGCCCGCGCCCGCCAATTCGCCCGCCCGCAGCATGCGGGTCAGGGCGTTTTCGTCGATGACTTCGCCCCGCGAGGTATTCACGACCACGGCGGTCGGCTTCATCAGCTTCAGCCGCCGGGCATTCAGCAGGTGGAACGTCGAAGGCGTATGCGGGCAATTGACCGAGATCACGTCCGACAGGCCGACCAGTGCGTCGAGCCGTTCGTGGAAGGTCGCCTCCAACGGTTCCTCCAGCCCGGCATGCAGGCGACGGCGGTTGTGGTAGTGGATGTTCATGCCGAAGGCGCGGGCGCGGCGGGCCATCGCCTGACCGATGCGGCCCATTCCCAGAATGCCCAGCGACTTGCCGCCCAGGCGCGTGCCCAGAAGGGCTTCGGGTGCCCAGCCTTCCCAGACACCGTCCTGCATCTTGGCCATGCCTTCCGTCATGCGCCGCAGCACCGCCAGCATCAGGGCAAGGCCCATGTCGGCAGTATCTTCGGTCAGCACACCGGGCGTGTTCGACACCAGGATACCCCGTTGCCGCGCGGTCGCCACGTCGATGTGATCGACCCCGGCCCCATAATTCGCGATCAGCTTGAGCCGTTCGCCCGCGCCCGCCAACAGCGGCGCATCAATGGTGTCGGTCAGAGTCGGGACCAGAATGTCCGCGTCCTGCAAAGCGGCAAGAAGTGCGGCCCTGTCCAGTGGTTTGTCGCTGCCTACGACCCGGACATCGAACAATTCGGCCATCCGCGCCTCCACATCGGCGGGAAGGCGTCGCGTGACGACAACACTCAGGCGTTTCGTTGACATATGCGGCACGTCCCCCTTTGTCGGCGGCGTCCATGATGGCATCATGGTCCGGACAAGCAAGGGGCATCAGACCCCGCAGTCGCGCGAGCGGGCAGACAAGCAGGACGGCAGGCACATGCGGAACATTCTATCTATTCTGGCCCTGGCCATGCTTCTGGCCGTTCAATCCCTGCTGTTCGCCGTTCCTGCCCATGCACAGGAGGACGGGCGCGGGCCGGTCACCGGGCTGCCCATGCCCCGTTTCGTGTCGATGAAGGTGGACGAGGGATACGCCCGGCGCGGCCCCTCCTCGACACACAGGATCGACTGGGTGTTCCAGCGCCGCAACATGCCGCTGCTTCTGGTGGACGAATACGGCCAATGGCGGCGCGTACAGGACCGCGAAGGCGCGGGCGGCTGGATGCATTATTCGCTGCTATCGGGAAATCGCAGCGTCATCGTGGAGCCGGATATGGTCGATCTGTATCGCCGCCCCTCTGCTCAGGCGCCGGTCTCGGCGCGTTTGCAGAGCGGTGTCGTGGCCTGGCTGGGCGAGTGCCAGGACGAGTGGTGCATGATCGAGGCGCAAGGCGTCGAGGGCTGGGCCCCGACAACCGCGCTCTGGGGCGTGGCACCGGAAGATGTGGGGCACTGACGCCAGCTTCAGGCGTCACCCAGGGCGGTGTTGAAAGTGGTCGCAAGCTGCTGCCACATGCCTTCGGACCGGGCATTCAAAAGCCGGCCTTCTGTCATGGTCGGATGGTATTCGCTGCCGTCCAGCAGACGCGACACGCCGCCCGCCTCCTGCAGGATCAGAACGCCCGCCGCGTGGTCCCAGACGTTGAGCATCCCGTTCAGGCAGAAGTCCGAGCCACCCAGAACCAGCATCCTGTATTCATGCAGCGATGCGCCCATGGAATTGGCCCGACGGAACAGAGGTGTCGTCGCGGCCAGAGCGGGCTGGACCGCCAACGGATAGAGGTATCCGCCGGTGTTGCCGCGCAGGCGGTCATAGGGCGTGTCGTCCTGCAACGTGCTCAGGCGGCGCGATTTGCCCCCGCGATGAAACCACGACCCCGCCCCGCGCGCGGCCACTATCCAGTCATCGAAACTGGGGTCGTAGAGCATGCCCCAGACCGTCACCCCGTCTTCGATCACTGCGGTGATGACGCCGTAGTTGGCGATCCCGTGGGCGTAATTCCAGGTCCCGTCGATCGGGTCGAGGATGGTGACGCGCCCCTGTCCCACGCGGTCCAGAAGGCTGCGGTCTTCGGCCACGGCCTCCTCGCCGATAACGGTATCGCCCGGCAGAATGGTGTGGATGCGGGCAGTCAATGCATCTTCGGCGGCCTTGTCGGCGACCGTCACCAGATCGTCGAACGCGGCCTTGGCGTCTATGTCGCCGTCACCCAGATTGCGGAACCGGGGCAGAATTTCCGCCGCAGCGACGTCGCGGACGGCTTGGACGATATCGTTCGATTGGGCGGCGGTCAGGGGCATTGATGTTGTCCAGTCCAGATGGGGTCAAGGCGGGGTTGCGAGGTCAGGCGGCGGCGTCCAGCCCCCGCCCCTTCAGCAGGGCCTCTGCGCCGGGCAGTCTCCCCCGGAAGGCGATGTAGAGATCGGCGGCGTCCCTGGATCCGCCGGTCGACAGGATATGTTCCTCCAGCCTGGCGGCGAGGGTCGGGTCGAACGGATCATTCGCCTCCTCGAAGGCGGCGAAGGCATCGGCGTCCATGACCTCTGACCACATATAGCTGTAGTAGCCGGCAGAATAACCGTCGCCGGAGAAGACATGCGCGAAATGCGGCGTCGCGTGGCGCATCCGGATCGGACGCGGCATCCCGATCGTTTCGAGGATTTCGGCCTGTTTCTGCATCGGATCGGCGGGGGGCGGGCCGTTGTGAAACTCCAGATCGACCAGCGCGGAAGCGACGTATTCCACCGTCGCGAACCCCATATCGTAGGTCGAGGCGGCCAGAAGTCGGTCGCGCAGGGCGTCGGGCATCGCCGCGCCGGTTTCGGCGTGGGTGGCGAATTCGGCAAGGACTTCGGGAACGTCCAACCAGTGTTCGTAAAGCTGGCTGGGCAGTTCGACGAAATCGCGTGCGACCGAGGTGCCGCTGATCGACTGATAGGTCACATCCGACAGCATCTGGTGCAGGGCGTGACCGAATTCATGAAACAAAGTGCGCGCGTCGTCATAGGACAGTAATGCCGGATCGGCATGGGTGAAATTGCAGACATTCACCACGATGGGACGAATGTCGCTGTCGAGTCTGGATTGCGAACGCATCGCACTGCACCATGCACCCGACCGCTTGCTGGGCCGTGCGAAGTAATCGCCGAGGAAGACGGCGACGTGTTCGCCGTCGCGCGTCACTTCCCAGCCCCGCACGTCAGGGTGATAGAACGGGCCGTCCAGCGGTCTGAACTCCAGCCCGAACAGCCGTGTGGCGCAGGCAAAGGCCGCGTCAATCATCCGGTCGAGCTGAAAGAAGGGCTTGAGTTCGGCCTCATCCAGGTCATGCAACTCCAGACGCCGCTTTTCGGAATAGAAGCGCCAGTCCCACGGCTCCAGCGGGCCTGTGATACCATCCACCTGCGCCATGCGCGCAAGGTGTTCCGCATCGGCCAGCGCCGCCGTCCGCGCCGGATGCCAGACCTGCATCAGCAGGTCCCGCACTGCTTCGGGCGTCTTGGCCATTTCGGTTTCCAGCTTGTAATCGGCGAAGCTGTCATAGCCCAGCAATTGCGCGCGTTCGTGACGCAAGGCCAGAATTTCGGCGGCGTGGGTCCGGTTGTCGGTCTGGCCCCCGTTGGCACCGCGGGCGACCCAAGCCTCATAGGCTTTCTGTCGCAGCTCCCGGCGGGGCGAGAATTGCAAGAACGGCACGATCAGCGAGCGGTTCAGAGTGATGGCGGGACCGGGGCGGTCGCGTTCCTTACCGGCGGCGCGGGCGGCGGATTTCACGAACTCGGGCAGGCCTTCCAGGTCGCCTTCCGACAGGTCCATGAACCACTCCCGCTCATCCGCCAGAAGGTTCTGGCCGAAGGCGGTGCCCAGCGTTGCAAGGCGCGATTTGATGGCAGTCAGGCGAGCGGCCCTGTCTCCGGTCAGCGCCGCGCCGGAGCGAACGAACCCCCGCCGCGTCAACATCAGCACACGTGCCTGCTCCTCGCTTAAACCCAGCGTATCGCGTCGGCTCCACAGGTCCTCGATCCGGGCGAAAAGTTTGGCGTTGTTGGTTATTTCCGAAGAATAGGCGGATAGTTTGGGGGCCATGTCACGCTGAAGGTCTTCGCGCGCCGGGGTGCTGTCGGCCCCGGCAAGGTTGTAGAAAACCCCCGCGACCCGGTCGAGGGTGCGGTCGGCACGTTCCAGCGCTTCGATTGTGTTCTCGAAGGTCGGGGTGTCAGGGTTTTCCGCAATTGCGGCGACGGCTTCGCGACCTTCAGCTATGCCTTGATCAAACGCGGGGCCAAAATGTTCGTCTTCGATGGCGGTAAAGGGCGGCAGGGCGAACGG
>Ga0209634_1001118_pt1 | contig 20053 bp, 19 predicted proteins | sample LinPmetageLP40_FD_184043 | JGI IMG/M metagenome (GOLD analysis project Ga0209634, IMG submission 184043) | Marine viral communities from the Pacific Ocean - LP-40 (SPAdes) (version 2) | ecosystem: Environmental > Aquatic > Marine > Oceanic | place: Pacific Ocean | collected 2010-08-26 | reverse complement strand
GTTTTAAATGATAAAATAATATTAAATAAAGTTATTAAAAAAGCGAATATAAATCAAAATTTGTTTAATTTTGATCATAAATGGAAAATAGATAATAAATATATTTTTGAAATGATAAACTTATTAACTAATTCAAAAATATTATTTAATGAATTTAATGATAGAAATTGGTATGGATGTTTTAAAGGATTATCTTTTATTGATAGTATTTTATTAAATAATATAGAACAAAAATTTAATTTTACAAATTTAATTAATATTATTAATAATAATTATTACGATATGGCTTTTGAAAGATTAATAGGTGTATGTATATATCATTTTACAAAAAATAATAAATCTATATTTGGTGATATTCATACAGAATTAAGTAATATTAAAAACTCTTGGAATTTTTCATATGAAAATTATATAGAAAATAATGATAATTCTTTTAATTATATTTTTAAATAAAAAATATATAATATGATATAATACAATATGACTATATTAATAACAGGAGGTTGTGGTTATATAGGTACTCATCTTTCAAAACTTATGTCAAAATATGATATAATTATTTATGATGATCTTAAAAATGGAACTACAAATATGAATAAAAACTTAATTTACAAAGGTTGTATATCAGATACAAAAAAACTAAATTTTATATTTAATAAACATAAATTTGATACCGTAATTCATTTAGCCGGTTTAGCTCATGTATCTGAATCAATATTGGATCCGCAATATTACTATAATAATAATGTTTTAGGTTCAATAGAATTATTAAATATTTGTATAAAATATGGTATTAAAAATTTTATTTTTTCTAGTTCTTGTACCGTATATGGCAATAGTTCTCAAAAAAATAAGTTGATAAAAGAAGACAGTTTTAAAAATCCAATTAATCCTTATGGTAATACAAAATTAGTTTTTGAATATATTTTAAAAGATTATTCTAAAAAATATAATTTTAATTATGGTATCTTAAGATATTTTAATGCATGTGGATCTGATCCAGAATTAGATATTGGTGAATACCATAAAGAAGAAAAAAGAATAATACCTATTTTGATTAAATCGTGTTTAGATGAAAACAAACAACTAAATATTTATGGTAATAATTTTGATACAATTGATGGAACAGCAGTAAGAGATTATACACATGTATGTGATATTTCATCAGCACATATAAAAGTATTAAAATACTTGAACATTTATAATAAAAGTATTACTTGTAATATAGGTAATGGTCAAGGATATTCAATAAAACAATTAATAAATTTAATTCAAGAAATATCTAATAAAAAAATAAATTATCAAATCAAAGATAGAAGAGAAGGAGATACAGGATTTATGGTATGTTCTAATGAATATGCCAAAAAAGAAATAGATTGGATACCAAAATATAATATCTATGATATATTAAAAACATCATATCAATGGTATAAAGAGAAATTACCAAAGCTTGAAAAAAATTTAAATAAACATTCATACTTTGCTATAAATGAAAATTTTAATGGTGATATTTATACAGGATTTATAAAAGATAATAAATATGATGGTAAAGGAACACTGTATTTTTGTGATGGTGGTATATATGATGGTAATTTTGAAAACGGTAATTTTATAAGCGGGTATCAGATATTAGAATGTGGTACTAAAATTAAAGTTTAATTAAACTTATCATATTGTTGTATTAAACTTTCTAACTCTTTTGTACGTTGAGTAAAAAACGCTCCATGTGATACTAATGCACCACCAAATATTACATTAGGTTTATTTTTTACTTTTGGATAAACACATGAAATAAGGCGTTCTTCATCATTATTTTTTTCATCAAAAAAATTAAAATTATCCATATCTCCACCTCTCCAACATAAACAATTAATACTAACTCGTTCAAAGTTATTTAATTCCCATTTATCAAATTTCCATTTTTCTAAATTATTATTTTCTATATCTTTAATAAATTTATTATGTATAAAAATTGGTAAAATTTTACTTTTCCAACTATTTCCCATACAATTATAATTAATATTTGTATTTAATTTAAACGATTTATCTAAATTTGGAAATAGTGTTGTTACTCCAGAAAAAGCACCTATTTTTTGATGAATATGATCAATAATATTATTATTTACAATGTTCCCATACACGATTGAATATTTTGGATTATCTAGTCTAAATTTTACAATTTTTTTTATAAAATTTTCTTCAATATAAATTATATCATCATCAAATCTAATATATACTGTATTTTTATCATTAACATAATTCCAAAATAAAGAAATTCCATAACTTGAACCTTTTTTAATATTTTTTGGAAATTTACGAGTTATACATTTAATCCAATCATATTTTTTTACTAAATTTTTAATATATATCTCATCTTCTTTATTTTGAGTATTTTCCCATAAATGCCATTCATCAAAATCATTTTTTTGTTTTTTTAATTGTTTTAATAATAATTTTAGATATCTACTTCTTCCAGCTGGAGTTACTATTATTATTTTGTTAATGTTATTTTCAAACATAATTCTTAATTTCAATTGATCTTCTAGATTTTTAATAGGGTGATAAACTTTATTTTTATTCTTAAACATTTTATTTTTTAAATATAATATACCATTAATATTTATATAAAAAAAATCTTTCCTCCAATCTAGTATACCTAATTCTGGAATCTGTTTTACATTAAGATTATTATTAAATGCTAATGTAAGAAAAAAATATTCGATAAAAAGCAATCTATTATTATCTTTTACAAATTTTGTAATTAAATTTAACATTTTATTTGATAATCTAATAATTTGTGAATAACCACGATACCATGGTAAATTAAAATATGTATCATTATTTGTATTATTATTTTTATATATATCTTTCCAATGCCAATCTGTTTTTTTTATATTAAAATATTCATAGTTTTTAACAATAACATCAACATTATTTAAATTATGATTTTTATAAAAATTATTAATTGTATCGATAGAAGGAATAAATACATCCTCTTCTATAAACCAATAATTCTCATAATTATTGTTTTTACAAAAATAATATAATGATTTATCCCAAGTTATAGGGTTTTTTTTTATCATAGTTTTACATGAATTTACAAAACTAGATAATTTAACAATATTATCATCAATCTGTATAATTTTAACTTCAGGTGTAGAATTATATTTAATAGAATTATCATCAACAATAATAAAAATATCATATTTATTATGATATTTTATATACATTTGTTTTAAAAAATTAATCCAAATTTCTTGAGGTTTTACTGATAAGATACAAATACAGTCTTTGTAAGTATTATTCATTATATATATAATTATATTTTAATTAAAAATATTTATTAAAATATTCTAATGCATTTTTTATTGCTTGGTCCATATTAAAATATTTATAGTTAGCTAGTCTACCAATAAAATGAATATTTTTTTCTCTCAATTCTTCTGCTAACTTTTTATATTTTTTATACAAGTTTAAATTTTTATCATTCATAATAGGATAATATGGTTCACCATCACTACAACTATATTCTTTGGAAATAATTGTATGATTTGATTTTTGATTTAAACAATGTTTATATTCTGTAATCCGTGTAAAATCTTCATCTAAATTTGGATAATTAACTTGAGCAACGGGTTGATAAAAATTCATATTAAAATGTTTTTCAAAAACAAAATTAATACTTCTATATTCTAATTTATCAAAACCTAATGAAGTAAAATAATGATCTATTGGACCTGTATATATAATTTCTTTATAATTATCTAAATTATTATTTTTTTTAAATTCAAAAAAATCAGTATTAAGTCTTACTTCTATTAAAGGATTATCTAAAATATTTTCAAAAAATTTTGTATAACCATCTTTAGGTAAAACTTGATATTTATCACTAAAATACCTAGTATCTTGATTATTTCTTACTGGTATTCTTGCTAATACTTCAGGTTTTAATTCATTTGGATACATATTCCATTGTTTAAAAGTGTAATTTTTAAAAATTTTTTCATATAATTTTTCACCAACTCTTGATTTTGCCATTTCTTCACCATTAGTAATATTATCATATTTTACTTGATTTTGTTGTAACCATTTATTCATTTCATTTTCATCTTTAATATTTTCTTTACATAACTTATTTACGGTACTAATATTAGCGGGTATGGGTACATACTTATTATCAATATAACCACTAACAATATGTTCATATCGTTCCCATTCAGAAAATCTATTAATATATTCCCAAACTTCTTCGTCATTAGTATGAAAAAAATGAGGACCGTATTTATTTAATAAAATATTTGTATCATCATCAATATAATCATAACAATTACCTCCAATATGATTTCTTTTTTCTATAATTAATACATTTTTTTTTAATATATCTGTAATTTGTTGAGCGATAACAACACCGCTTAAACCACATCCGATAATTAAATACATATTACTTAAATGTATAAAAAAAAAATTATATATAAATATTTATGGAAATGATAATTATATGAAAATAATATAGAAAATAATAATAATTCTTTTAACCCGTTAAGGAAAAAATATTTTTTTCCATCTATCTAACATTTCACGATTATGTTTATCACTAAATTGTTTTAAAATATATTTTTGTTTTTTATAATTTACTGTAAATATTTTAATATTTAAATCAATCCAAGAATCAAAATATATTAATAATTTTTTATGTTCTGGAAGGTACCATTCTGATAATTCAATTAATTCATCTTTATATGGTGGGGACCAAAAGAAATCCTTATCTTTTTTTAATTCAAATAAAAATTTTTTACTTGGAACAAAATAAATAATACCTAAATATATTGCCTCAAAGAAAGCATAATTAGACCATGCATATGGAATATGTATAACTGCTTTAAATCTTGCTAAATCAAGAGGACCATTAAATCTACCATTATAAACAGGAACTTTAAAATTAGTTATTGTTTTTGATAAATTAATCATTATATTATCATTATGATATGTACCAATAAAAAAAGTATTTTCAATATTATCTATTTTACTAAAATTATTAAATTTATAAACATTTGATATATTACCAGTTGGTTTAATAATTAAATTACCTATATCTATATTCTTAAAATGTTTACAATAATAATTTTCAAAAGGAGTATATCCAAAAATAAATACATTTTCTTTTTCTGATGCTTTTCTTATCAAGTCATAATATTCTTTATCAGGAAAATCACAATCAAGTGTAGATATATCGTGATAATCAAATCTATTATTAATCCATATAATTAATTTTTTAGTCCATCCGTTTTGTAAAAACACTCTAGATATAGGAGCTGTATCTGAAGTAATAATAGTATCAAAAGTATTAAAATACTCTTGGTGTTTGGTCCAATATTTCTCAGCTCTTTCTTTACCTATATTATATTTACTTTTTGTACCATCTATAAATTCTAAATAAGTTATTTTAATATCTAATTGTTTACCTATATACATTAATTCATTGTGACATCCAGTATGAAAACTAATATGTAATACATTTAACATTAATTTAATAAAATAATAGTTTTTAAATAAAAAAATTAAAATTAATTTTTTTATTTTTTTTGTGTTAAAACACAAGTAGGTTACATAATACAACCTACTTTAAAAGTTTACCTTTGCTTTAAGCAAGAGCAGGAAACGAATCGGGTGAAGTGATATCGACTGCTTCGTCCTCTGTGTCAGAATTAACTTCTTCCGTTGGTTGGAAAGTCCAAGTACCATCTTCAAGTTGGACGTATTCCAGATCACGATCCTTCAGGATCGCGTACTCTTCGTCAGAGTAGAAAGTGTCTTTTGTCCAGTACTTGTTTGGTGTTCTAGCGCGTTCGAGATGTTGCTGTACAACCGCTTGAATAACTTCTGATGAAGTACTCTTTGGAACAACAACAACACCAGCTCTGGTTCGAAAATGCCGGACATACTTTGTCGAAGGAAGTGCTCCGCCTTTTTTCCCGTCGTAGGAAAAACGAGTGGAGATGGAATACTTTCCAGAACTTACCATTTCTGCTCGCACTTCGTGATGTGCTGTCATTGGATCTGTTCCTTCAGTAACCTTTGCCTTGTGAAGAAGATTGTACTCTTTCGTAAAACGGGTTGAACCATGGATCTTTTCCATTCCTGGAAGATCAAGACCTGTGATAATTCCAGTGAACACATTTGTTCCAACAAATTCGCCATCGGAAACCGAGGATGCTGTATTTGAAGAAGTGCTTTCAATAGATGGAGACATGTCCGTTTCAGCTGGTCCAGCAACGTTGGAGTCATCGACATCATCATCATCATCATCATCAACAGCAAGAGCAGCAAATCCTGTCGTAGGAGCAGGAACTGGAACTGGAACTGAAACTTTCTTGGCTTTTGTTTGCGTCCGGCGAACAATCTTGCGTTGCGGAGTGCTTTTCTCTGCAATAAGAAGACGGTAGTTGATGAAAGTAAACTGTCCAGGTTGAAGTTGGCGGTCTTCAGTCGGTGGCGGAACTGCTTTAAGTTTTTGATCCATGACGATTTGTGCTTTCTTTGCAAGTTCCTCATCCTTGCATCTTTCGGCAAACATCTTGAGACCGTAAATGACATACCCCCAATCGGGTTGGGTAGCAACAAACGAAAGTTCCTTCGCAGTAGACTTGTCACCGGCTAGCGCTGCTTCCATAGCAGGCAATGGACCGATTTTTCCACCAACGAGAATCCAAACTTTCCCATTCCGTGCTCGAACTGCTCTCACCGTAAGTGTAGTTTGAACTCTTCCTGTGATCAAATCATCGATGTGTGCGATTGGTTCGAGAGTGTCGTCACCTTCACCGAAAGTAGGTTGTCCAAACTTACCGGAGAATTTTTTATCTCGTTTGCCGTCACGAAACCAATCCATAAACCCTGTATCCTTGTCGAAGAAAACACGGTCAGCTGCTGTTACTCTTGACGAATCACGAGGAAAGCAAGAACCTGGAGCAAGTCCAGGATTTTTGTTACCTTTTGCCGCATTGACAAAGGTAGTCTGCCGAACTCGGCCCTGTGTACTAGAACCGCTGTGTGCGGTATCACCCATCCGGGTAGAAGAAGTTACAATAGATTCACTTGTTTTAGCGAAAGACATATAATAGTTTATTAATTAAAGAACCATTAAAATGTTATTTTTTCAATTTTTTTTGTAATTTAATATATAGTCTTTACTAACTTGATTCATATAATATATTCCGTTCCAATATATAGAGCTACTTATTAAAATTATACTAATATTGTTAATTATATTATAATTATTATAATTATGTAAATATCCATTTATTATAAAATATGATGATAATATACAACCGGGTGATCTAATCCATAAATTCATATTATAATTTATATATTTTTCTGTGCTTTTATGTATATAGTTATTTCTATTTAAAAATAATAATAAATAATCAATTCCTCCCGGTAAACCAGATAAAAAAAATAATGAATGACTTAGAAGAGCACCTGTTTGTAGTCTTAATGATAAAGGTAAAGAAAATCCTAACATTAGTATATGATGTAACCAGTCATCATATCTAAGTTTTTTATAATAATATAATATATGATAAATATGTATACTGCTCACCATACTAATTATATTAGTATTAGTAGGTTGTAATATAGCATTATCTAAATTAGAATAACAATATCCTATTTCAGGTATAGCATTTTTTATAATATACATATTCCCTAAAAAATGATTAAAGTAATACATACCTTTAAAGTTTATTTTTGTCATCACATAATCTAACGCAATAAATCCAGTTGTATAATATAATATATCTTTTAACATTAAATTAATATATAATATATTTTTTAAATAAATATTAAAATATATTAATCTCAATATTTCTATACATTTTATCATTTTTTGTTATATTAAAATGTTTATAAAAGGGTTTAAATAAAGACAATACAACATTTGTTCGTAATTTAGGTGGTGAATGTGGATCTACAAGTATTCTTTTTAATAAAGCTTTCTTTCTATATTTACATTTCCAAATATTTGCGTAATTTATAAAAAATTGTTGAAAACAATCATATTTACCATTACATACATTTTCATTTGGATGATCTTTTAAATAATTTACTAATGCATAATATGCTAAATTTACACCTCCTAAATCTGCTATATTTTCACCGAGGGTTAATCTACCATTTACATTTGTATCACATACTTTAATATCTGAATAAATATCAACTAATTTATTTGTTAAATTTACAAAATTAATACCATCTTCTTCATTCCACCAGTTTATTAGTTGTCCATTTCCATCATATTTACGACCTTGATCATCAAATCCATGTATCATTTCGTGTCCAATCACACAACATATACCACCAAAGTTTAACCCAATATTATTTTTAGAAGAATAGAAAGGGGCTTGTAAAATACCTGCGGGAAATACAATTTCATTTGATAAAGGAGAAAAATAAGCATTAACCATATGTGAATACATATACCATCTATTTGTATCTTTTTTATTTCCTAAATAATTATTATTATATTTTGCTTCATTTAATAAACAAATTAGAGAATTTTCAAAAAACGTAAAATTTTTTGAAATATTATAATCTTTAAAATTTCTCCATGTATCAGGGTAACCAATTTTAAAATCCATTTTATTTAACTTATCTAATGCTTTAATTTTTGTTTCACGTGTCATCCATTTATTATTTATAAGTCTTTGATTTAAAATTTTTTTTATAGATTTTATCATTTCTAATACTTTATTTTTATCGTCACTACTAAAATAATTATTAACATATAATTTACCTAATAATTCACCAAGTAATATTTCACATTTATTTATTGATCTTTTCCAAGTAGGTTTCATTTCTTGAATACCTTCTAATTTTTTACTATAAAAATTAAATAATATTCTTTCAGTATCAAAATTAATATAATTACCTAATTTACGTAAATATAACCAAATAAAATATTCTTTCCATATATCTAATGACAAAGTATTCCATAAATCAATATATCCATCACCATTGCTATTTTTTAAAAATGTTGGATTTAATACATTTATTTTATTAATATTTTTATTTAATTTTTTAAATTCTTCTGATAATAAATTAATATTTAAATCTTTAAATTTATTATTAAAATCTTCGTATGTATATAAATTATCCATTAATTCTGGTTGTCTTTTTTCAACAGCAGAATATGTATTTTTAGCAAATATTTTTTCAAGATTAAAAATAGATTCAATATTAAAATTTAAACCAAATAAATCTAAATATTCTTTCATAAATGTTTTATATTCTGTACACATATCTTTGTATTTATCGTCTAAATAATATTCTTTATCAGGTAAACCTAAACCGGCTGTATCTACATGTAATATATAATTAGGAGAGTGTAAATCTAATTCAACATAATAATTAACAGGTGTTGAAAGATCATATAAAAAAAATTTATTATTTATAAATTTTTGTAATTCTAATTTATTTTTAATATTATTTATTTCTTCTAAAAATGTTTTAACAATTTCTTTTGGTTCTTTACTAGTATTATTTAATGATTGAAAATATAAATAACATAACTTTTTAATATCGGTATTTGGACAATTAATATTATTTTTTAATAATAATTGTATTTTATTTAAATTTTCTTCTTCAAGTATATTAAATGAACCCCATCTGCTTTCATTATCGGGTATTTCTGTTTCGTCTAGCCAAATTTTATTTACATTCGCATAAAAATCATCTTTTTTACTAACCATTTTATATATTATAGAATAAAATATAAAATTTTAAACCAGTAAAAATAATTAATTATTCAAAAAAATTATAATTATTTATTATATCAATGTAATTATTTTTAAAATTCGATAAAATAATTATATATGTATTTTGTATTGTAGTATTTTTATATAAATGAAAATTATGATCTAAATAAGTAAAATCATTTTTTGATATCATTCTTAAACCATAGAAATATTTTGATTGTTTTATTTTATTCATAATAAGAAATTCTGAATATTCTATTGTATTATTATTATTTTCTTTATTTTGTTTTTTCATAATGTCTTTACCTATATTATCCCAAATTGGAATAGTAATTATAAACGTTAATTCATCTCCAGTTTTTAAAAAATCAAATATTTTATGTATACCTTTTTCAATTATATCTTTTTGATAGGGAGGATTAAACGAATATGTACCTTTTTTTATTTCAATATTAAAAAAACTACCAATTGACCCAAAATATTTTTCAATATCATAATAAATTGAACAGTATATATCAGTTTCTGTATTTATTGTTGACGCAAAGCATTCAATACTCAAGTCAAAATCTTTTTTCATTTTATTTAAAATATTAGGTAGTACAGCTAATTGATTATTATTTGATCCTAATAATTGATATCTAAATAATATTAAAAATATATATTTGTCTAATTCATCAGGAAATCCTGAATATTTTACTTTTAATTTATTATACTTTTCAACAGGTATTATTAAATTATCTAATATATTAATTAACCTAATATTAAATAGTTTTAAATTAAAATTAAAAACTATGTTAAATTTATAAAATTTAACATTATTATTATTTCTTTTTTCACTTATAATATACTTTTGTATTGTATAATTTTCTTTATTTTTATTTATAAACATATTTTGTTTATATTCAGTATTTTTTTTTAATATTTTTTCATACTCTAAATTATTATTATCTATTATAAAATTTATAATATTTTTTTTATTTTGTATTTTATTATCAAGAGAACAATAATCTTGTAAGATATCATATAATATATTATTATTTAACACATTCGCAGGAAAAAAATATTCATCATTATAATTATATTCTGAATATAAAGAAAAAAACCACGTAGCATACAGATTTGTTAACGTTCTATAAACAGATTTTTTATTAGTAAAAATATTAACTGGTAAATTATCTACACAAATATTTATAAAATTTTGTAATAATCCACAATATAATTTACCTTTAAATATTTCATAAATGATATTTATTGAATTTGTTATTTTTTTATTATATTTTATAATATTATTATTTAAATATATTTCTTTCATATTATTATAAAATATAATTTATGTTTTAAAACTAAATTTAAATATTCTACTATTAATTAAGATGAATAATAATACTATTATTATAAATTCTATTGAAAATAATTTATTTAATTTTAAAAATTTATTAAATAATAAAAATACAATTATATGGAAAAACTGTGATAATTTACAAATAATTATAAAATCAAAAATAAATAAATTAGTATTTTATAAATGTAGTAATATAATATTACAGTTTAATGAAGCTATTATAGGTTTAGAATTTGATAATTGTAATAATATTACTATAAAATTAATAAAAAACAAAAGACTAAATAGTTTACAATTATTTAAATCTACAATAAATATTAATAAATTTAATAAAAAAACATTTTTACTTTTAGAAAAAAGTAAAATTAATATGTCTTAACGTGTAGTTTTGAAATCTTTATTAACCAACTATCGTATTTCGTTTTAATTAATTTAACATAAACACTACCTAGTTTTTGTTTATAATTATAGATAAGACTTCTAGAAAAATATTTATTTTCTAAAAATTTTTGTTTTGAAAAATTAAAATCTTTTGTACCAACTTTTACGCAAATATTATCTTCGACTAGAATATCATCTAACTTTAGAACATAACCAGGCCAATTTTTAACGTGTTGTAAATTAGTGAGTACATCATCAGTATCATCTTTAGAAAGCATCAGTTCTTTGATAAACATTTCTTGTGCTTGTAGTAAAATTTCTTTAAAATTATTTTGTGTTTGTGGCATTATAATCATATAAATATAACATTAAATCAAGTTAAAATCAATTTTTATATAATATAATAATAATAATGAATTTTCAAGCATATTATCAATTTTATGAAAATAATGGTAATAAGTTATATGATTATTATGGTAAAAATCATTTACTCTATAATAAAAATATATTACCTATAGAAAATTGGTATAATAAAAATAAAAGTAAAGGATTAATATTAAATAATTATTATCTAACAAAACAATTAGATATTATATATGATATGTCTTTTACAATATTTTTAAAGATAAAAATTTTAGATAATAGTATATATAGTGAAAGTAAAAATTATATTATATTTAATAGTGTAAAACCATCAAATAGTGATAATTCATTTGGTATACTATTAAAAAAAATTAAAAATAAATATTATTATCAAATAAAACTTAATGATTTAGATAATAATATTTGTTATTATGATATTGTTGAATTAAATAAAATAGAGAATAATCAATATCACTATTTATGTATAATATGGGATGATAATAAAATGTCATTTACAACAATATTTGTTTTAGGTAATACTAATGATCTAATACAAAATAAAGATTTAATAATAAATAATTATTCATATGACCCAAATGATAAATATTTTAATGGATATTTACCAGATGATGACGGTATTGATGTTTATACATTAGAAATTAAAAATATAACATTGGGGTATGAAAATATAAATAATAATACTGCTTTTAAATCATTAATAACATCTTTTCGAATAGAACCAAAAATATTTAACTTTGTAGAAATTTTAGATTTTTTTAATTATGATTTTATAAACTTTAAAAAAGATTATTTTAATGGTAGTAATTATTTTGATATTTTAAATGGATTTTCATTACAGGATTCTACTAATAGTGATAATATACATTTTCAATATAATAATAATGAACCTATATGTGTATTTAATAGAGAATTAGAAAAGGGTATTAAAAATTACGGACATAAACAAAATAATAAATCATATTTATTTACAGATAATATAAATGATTATTTTTTTTATAAAAATAAATATAATAATGAATATTCTTATTCTATTACATTTTGGATAAAAGGTAAAATAAAAGATAAATGTACATTTTTTAGTATGATATTTCCTACAAATAATAAAGAGTTTATAACATTAGATGCTAATATAGAATATATAGATAGTAAAAATTATAAATATTATATTACAATAGCTCTAAGAGATAAAGATTATAACATAATAAAAAATTCTAAAATAGTACACGATATTGGTACTATAAATGATGAATATAAATGGGATTATGTTTGTATATGTTATGATAATTTTAGAAATGAAAACTTTAAAGGTGAAATTAAAACTTTTTTAAATTCAAATATAATAAATAATTCAAAAATACTAAATGAATTAGAATTAAAAAAAGATACCGTGATACATTTAGGAATAAATAGTCAAAAAAATAAAAAATTTATTGGTTTTATGAGTGGTATACAAATTTATAATTCTTTAATTGATATAATACAAGTAGAATATAATTTTAAACGATTAGATAATTGTTATCATCCAGATACAAATATTTTAACAAAAAACGGTTATATAAATATTACAAAATTAAAAAGAGGTGACATGATTAAAACTTTAAATTCTTATAAAAAATTAGCTAGACTAATTATTACACCTGTTAAAAATTATAATGACGAGTATATTATTTTTGAAATAGGTTCTATAGGACCTCAGACACCAGATAAAAAATTAATAATAACAAGAGGACATCCTGTTTATTATAAAGGTATTTTTTATAATCCTGAAGATTTTGTAAATAATATAACATATAATGTTAATTTAAATAAAACTAATATAAAAAAATTATATCATTTACAGTTTGAAACACATGAAATTATTTATTCTAATAATTTATTAACAACATCTTTACCACCAAATACAAGTTTTTTAAATTTATATTTACCTAAAAATTTATATTTTGATAAAGAAAAATTTAATTACAATAATATTGGAAAACATTATCCACCTTATTTTTTACACGAAGATCCGATTCCATTAAATAAATTAGATTTTAATAATAATTTTTGATTCTTCTATTTCATTATCACATAAATACTCAATAATTTTATCTGTATGTTCTCCCTGTAAATGTATAACATTTTCTTCAATACTATTTATCATTTTATTTTTTATAGATCCATTACATCCAAATGTTGTTTTAAATTTTTTTAAATGTGCTTTTTTTTCTTCTAGTGATATATCCCACCCTGATATAAATATATTTGTTTTTCTTCCTCTTTTTTCTTTTGTAATTAAAATATTTTTCTCTTCTTCCGGTAACAACAACTTATTTGATGTTTTAAAATTATCCATTATAAATAAATTATTAATAATTATTTATTTATAAATCAATTTTTTTTTATATTTCTTAATAATTGTTCATATATAATTTTAAAACTAAAATTGTATCGTTTGTCTAATTTAATCTCCTCTAGTAAATTATGATTTTTTATAAATATATTAGATAAATGCGAGTTATGTTTTTTTACAATATTAAAATTATTATTATTTTTAATCTCATTATTTTTTACATATAATATTTTTCTAATAGAAATGATCTTTTCTTTTCTTAATACTTTATAAATAATAATAATCCAGTCTAATCCTTTTTTTTGTCTTTTTAAATATTCGTTGTAATTACCGTGATTTAAAAATAAATCATTTGGTAATTTTCCTTCAACACTTAAACATTTAGATTTACACTCAATATTAATATTATTACATTTTGTACATACAATATCAAGCGAGGGTGTATTATTACCAAGAACTTGTAAAGATTTGGTATTACAATACTGACACTCAATATACGTAGCTACAATATTTTCCATAATTTTACCTACTATTTGTTTCATTGTTCCTGCTAATTTTTTTTCAATTGGACATTCTCTACAATTATGATTACCACCACAATAGTAACATTTAATTTTATTAGTTTTGTTTAAAGTCATTATTCATATAATATTTATAAAAAATAATATATAAATCAATTTTTTCTCGGTAAATAATAATGAAAAAATATAGTAAATTAGATATATATAGATTTACAATAGACGAAATATTACGGATAAATAAATTAAAAAATAATAATTATGAAGAAAAATTTTATTTATTTTTATTTAATGACGAGTTTAATCAATTTAATATATGGTTTAAAATATGTTCTGCTAAAAATAATTTTACGGAAAATCTAAGTAATCTAAATAATATATTGGATATATTTAATAAAAGTGATAATTTAATTTCTTTTAAAAAATTATTTTTAATAGATAAAAATTGGTATGCTTTTTTTAATACAAATGCGGACATTAATGGAAATATTTTACCAAATGAACAAAGATTAGGTGTAGATAAAAAATATGTTTTAGATATTTTAATTATTCAAAAATTTATTAAAGATTTTAAATTAGATTTAGATAAATCTATTGAATTTTATCAGAAATTAAAAATTTTATTTAAAATGCATTTAGCATAATTTTTAAAAAGATTGAAAAATATTTTTAAAACAGTAATATGTATTATTTTAATGAATATTAATCCAGAGATAAACGACCCTTTTTACCGTTATAAAATGACAAAACCTAATACTAGATTCGCTGGTGGAGGTAATGGAAGTTATACATTTTTTGATAATATTGAAGATGTGTCAAGTGCTATTAACACACCTTCTCAAGTTCTCTTTAATTTTATTAGTAAATCATTAGGTTCAAGTAGTAATTATGATAAAAAAACGATTACTGGACATCATACTAATGAAGTTATTATTTCCGAAATATATAAATTTATAAAAGAATTTGTTATGTGTGAAAATTGTTCTATTCCTGAAGTAAAACCGTCAGTTCAAGGTAAAAAAAAGAAAAAACAACTTGTTTTTGATTGTTCTGCGTGTGGATGTCAATATGTAAAAACATCAACAAATAAATTATTTGATAAAACAATCGATAATATTATAAAAAATGTAGATAAATATGAATTTAAAAAAGGTAATATGGTTATTGTTGAAAAAAACAACTTTATTTAAATGAATTTACAAACTTGTAACTTTTTATACTACTTTTTTTAGTAAATACAAAGCATGTTTTTATACTTTGTAAACATATTTTTATAAATTTAAAATAATTTTTAATTTTTTCAAACATTATTTAATATTAGATTATAGTTGTATAATATTATTTATAATTAAATCATTTTTAAAATGTATTAAATATAAACAACAAATAGATAAACAACCCTTAATTACATTATATAATAAGATAATTAACTTCTTTAATAATAAGAAAACACATAAATTTATTGAATTAATTTGCTCAAATAATGGATTAAATACAAAGGCATTACAATATATGCTTCCTATATATTTAGATGATTAAGTACATTGAACTGAAATATTCGCAATACCAACCCCATTTTGCCATCTAATTCTAATACCTTTAAAAATATTTGACTTTACTTTATAATATAAATCTACACTTTTATGAACCCGTTCTATAATAGTAATATCATCAGTTTTAATTTTATCAAATAATTTCACCTCATCACCACAAATACACAACCAACAATCTTTTTCATCCAATACTTTTTTGCTTTCACGAATATAGTCTTCAATGAGTTCATCCACAACCTGGTCAGGAACAACTAACTCTTTAACAAATACAGTTCTAAATTCTTTTAATTGATCCTTTTTTTCTTTACTCATAGAATGTAATTCTATACCAAAATCGGTAGTTGCCTTTTGTGGCGATACATCTTGTTTAATCCAGTCATCATATTCAGGTATAGGAGCTTCAATCTTGAACTTTTCTTTTAATAATGGCATTTTTTTATACCATTCGTTAGCATAAAAAAGTATGATACGAAATTTTAAGCCAGTACCATTTAAAAATTGCCCGGCAAAGTGCCATGGCGTTTTCCATTTAGATACACTATGCGTTTTACTAGATTTTACCTCGCATCTTTTAGTAGTATCATCCTTAAAAGTAAATAATGTGTCAACATGTTTTTTTTCCCCAATTCTTTTAGCATGTTTAATATCTAGACCATATAATCTCACAAATTCATTATCAATAACTTTAAATAGTCCCGAAGTATGATTAATATCATCCACCAGTTTCTTTTCTAATAGTTTAGCATTTTTTTCATTATTTATCCTATTAATTTTTGTAGTTGACATTATTAAGTACATTTTATATTTTTTTAAATATAAAATATATCAATTTTTTTAATAAATTATTGAATATATGATAGAAATATTTTTTCTTCTTTACACATAGTCATAGTATTTGGATAATATGTATATTTTGCGGTATGTTCTGTAGAATTTTTGGGATGTAAAAATACTATTTTATTATTATAATTTTTTTCCATTAAAAAATCTTTTTGAACAACTAAATAATTAATAATATGGTTTAATTGTTCTACATTTGTTAAAATTTTAGTTCCTTTGTGATTTCTAAATAAAGCTCTATTCTTATTTAGATTTTCAATAATAATTGTATCACTTATTGTAGAAAATTTTGTAGAATATTCTTCAAGGATGAGCGTTGTCATTATAAATAAAATAAGTATCTGTTTAAATAAATTAAATCAAGCAATCATTTTAGCTTTAATAGAAGGATGATAATTATAATTAACTAATTCATAATTTTTAAAGGACGTCTTTTCAATATCTTTTATTGTTTTAAAATCTGGTATAGTTATTTTAGGTAGATTAAAAGTTTCTCTTTTTAATTGTTCTAAACATTGTTCTTTATGACTTTCGTAAATATGACAATCTCCGAGTGTTATTGTCACAATTGATGGTTTTTTATTTGTTAATTTAGCAATCATATACAATAGTAATGATGTAGATGCTATATTAAATGGTAATCCAAGAAAAACATCAGCACTTCTTTGATACATATTAACTGATAATTTATCACCTTGAACATAAAACTGTAAAATTAAAGAATGACAAGGATATAAAACACCTTGTTTTACTTGACTAGGATTAAAATCGGTCATTAAAATTCTTCTACTTGATGGATTATTATTAATATCGTTAATTACATTTTGTAGTTGATCAATATTATCACTATTAAAATTTCTCCATTGATATCCATACATTGGTCCCATTGACCCTTCTTCGTAATCTAATCCTAAACTATCTAAAAATCGTCTATTTGTATTACCTTTCCAAATATTAATTCCTTTATTTTCTAAATTTTTTGTATTAGTATCACCTCTAATAAAAAATAATAATTCTTCTACTATTCCTTTCCAAAACATTTTTTTTGTTGTTAATAGTGGAAAATTATCACTAACGTCAAATTTTAAAGTTTTGCTAAATAATGAATATGTATAACCATTCCGTGTCATTCTTTTTTCTCCATTATTTAATATATCTGTTAGTAAATGTAAATACTGATTTTCAGCATTTAAATAAGGTTTTACCGTTATATATTTTAATTTATAAACTACCTGGTTATTTTTATTAATATCATCGTATTGATAAAAGTTTAATATTTTATGTTTTGGTAAATTTACAAATGTATCGCAATTAAACGTACAATCAATTTTAGTGTAATAAATTTTATTTAAATCTCTGTGAGTAAAAGCTAAATTGTAAATTGTAGCACCTCCAATTATCCAAATATTTTCCGAATATAACCCATTTATACTATATGCTAAATTTAAAGCATCGTTAAAGCTTTTAACAAACTTTACGTTTTGATTAACATTATTATCAGACCGTGAAATAACTATATTAATACGGTCAAGTAAATATTTATTCGGTAATGTTTCCATTGTTTTTCTTCCCATAATAATTATATTTTTTTGAAATGGGATTTTATTAGTTGTTAATGTTTTAAACATTTGTAAATCTTTGGAAAAATTCCAAGGTAGAGAATTATTTTTACCTATACCATTATTATTATCTATTGCTAATATTACATTAAACATTAATAATATTAATGTTTAAAATAATAAGAATTTAAATCAATTTTTTAATTACAATTTATTGTTTTATATAATTGTGGGACATAAGAAGTGCTAAATTCTATATTATTAAATATATTTTTTATTTTCTCTAAATTTAGTTGTCTTATATTATCAAAAAAGAATCTTACATAATTTCTAACTAGTAACATTGTATTGTCTTGAGTATCATCTTTTATTTTTTTTTTTATATTATCTATACATATAAATATATTAAGTATATTTTGTTTTTCTAATGGTTCTTCTTCACATAAATCATAATTTTTAGTACAATTAAATAATTCTTTATTATAATCTTTGGTTCCTCGATAAGCTACAAAATACAATATAATTATAATAATAATAATATATTTAAAAATAGACATACCTAGTGATAATATATAAAATATTACAGAAATTATTACTAATAATTTTAAAGTATTTTTATTTAATTCCATATATTAAACTATACAAAAATTATTTTTTAACTCTTAAAAATAAAAATAAAACTACTACTAAAATACTTAAAGCTGCTATTAAAGGTATAATATTATTAAATTTAGACATAGTACTAAAACCTTCTTTAGTATTTGTAAAACCTTCTTTAAATGTGTAGACACCGTCATTATTTTTAACTATAATATTTACCGGTGGAGATGTAGTTCCATTATTCTCTCCTGCGATACAATCTTCATCTGGGTTACAGTATGTGTGTGTTCTATTCTTATCATCATCAGGGTATATATTCTTATTCCCGTCTGTGTCAAAAGACGTTGGAAGAGAATCGGTTAAATTGGCGTGTGTCCGGTTAAGTGCTGCCATTTTAAAAAATAGATGTTCATCTTCAATTTTGTACTCGTTGTCTTCCTTTTTATTTAGTTGTTCCTTGACATCGGCATTGCCATTATCTATTATGTCGTCTCTAAACTTAGCAGCATTAAAATGTATATAATTAATAGGTGTTGCACTATCAAATACTGCTTTCGCACAACATAAATCAGTGAGCTCCTCCTTAACGAATTTCTCCCTCGTTAGAAAGTTATTTGTAAAACAACCAGTGTGTTCTGGTATAAGTGCTAACATTAGGTCTTTTTCCTCGTAATTGTTGCTCGTTTTTTTTATAGCCGCTAGTGGTCCATGGTCTCTGCCGTGATGCTCATAAACATGAGAAAAACTATTAGCTTTTATTTCACAGTTTTTAGCTTTAGCTTTATCTGCGAGATC
>Ga0209634_1001116_pt1 | contig 20069 bp, 16 predicted proteins | sample LinPmetageLP40_FD_184043 | JGI IMG/M metagenome (GOLD analysis project Ga0209634, IMG submission 184043) | Marine viral communities from the Pacific Ocean - LP-40 (SPAdes) (version 2) | ecosystem: Environmental > Aquatic > Marine > Oceanic | place: Pacific Ocean | collected 2010-08-26 | reverse complement strand
AATGGGGTTCATCAACAAAAAAATTAAATTATTATATTTGTCCAAGAATATGGTGTATAAGATGTAAGATGGTTATAACAGAAAAACAATTAATAGATAATAGTGGGTCATGTTTTATATGTAATGGAAAAATAATTATTAGTGATAAATTAAAGGGTAATACAAGTATTCTCATTCGTAGAGGAAATCAGACAAATAATTATTGGGGGAAAAGCAAATTGCCGAAAGATTTTTTGGATGATATTAATGGATTACCTAATAAGAATGATTATATTACAAAATGGAAAACATATTTGGAAGGAACGGAGAAAAAAGCATATCCTAATTTCTTAGATCCAAAAAAACACCCTAAAAATATGTGTATGCCATGTTGTAATGCTAAACAAACTGTTCTCGATAAGGATCATAATATAAGTGTGCCTAATTATATTGGGGATTGTTTTGTGCATAAAGTGGATTATATAATCAATAAAAAGGTTAAATTAAACGCATTATTTAATGGAAATAAGATTGGTAGTACTACATTATATAATGGAAATACGGTATTACTTATTAATGAAGATCCAGTAACAAATAATTTTTATGAAATTCATGATAGAGAACCAAAAATTATTGATAAATTTGGAAAATTAAAACTGCCGTTTGAAAATGGATTAGTTGTTACTAATGGCGAATATAGTTTTTATGTATATAAAATAAATAATGTATTACATTTAAAAGAGTATATAGAAAAAGTTAAAAGTAAAAGTTATATTGTCGGTGCCGATAAATTTCCATTAGGCAGTAATAAATATGGTATATTAAGTAGTAAATTAGATAAATTATTTAATGGTAATAGTTTAAAATTTATTAATAAAGGTATAATTAAAAAAGGTGTAGGTAATAATAATACTAATTTAATTTTAAGAAAAGGAATAAAACAAAATCCTAAAAATTCATTTTTAGAAGTATTGGCATTAATGTATGAAGTATCATGTGATCAATATATCCAATTATTAATACAAAATTTAACACCAGATTTATTTATTGGATTAAATACAGGAGAAATTTTTAAATATTTTTATGAATATGACAATTTAGAAATTAATGAAGATAAATTTAAATTATGGTTATTATTGTATAAAGAATCGATATCTAAATTTAATTATACTTTAAAAGATAAAAATAATTATAAACATTTATACAGCATTTATAAATCTATGGAGAATTACAAAAAATATATATGTGATATGAATATTTTAAAGGATTATAATTTATTGATTGATTTAGTATCACGAATTAATAATATTAATATAATAATTATTGATGAATCTAAAAATAATCATATTAAATTAATTAATCCGATAAGTGATGATATAAATAATATTTACAAGAAAACAAGAACTAATGTTGTAATATATAAAGTTGGTAATATTTATGAGCCATTATATGAAATAGAAAAAAATAAATTCAATAAAAATATTAATGAAAGTTTTGTTATGGGAAATAAACTACAAATTTCTAAGGTTAATAAATTACAAAATCTAATAATATCTCAAAATAATTACAACACAATATCATTTTATAATTTAGTATCTCTTATTGAAAAAACCCAATATGATATACAAGCTATTATTGTTAATCGTTATTTTAAAGGTATAGGCATTTTAACACGCGATGGTTTAATAATACACACATTACCATTTAGTTATGAATTTAATTACGAATATGTATATGAAGATAAATTACCAAGATTATCTATTAATGATGTTATACCTAAATATTTAGAGATGTATGATTTTTTAAAATTAAAAATTACATTAACACATTTTGTAATAGATAATAAAAAAATTCATAGTATTCTTACAAGTAATAATAAATATATTCCAGTAACTTTTGAAACATATGTAGATAAAAAATATACTATAACTGATATATTAGAAGAAAAATATGTTGAAAACATTGAAGAAATATTATTTAATCAAGTTTTAGTTAATGATGAAAGATTACTATTTAATAATTCACACGAACTTGAAAAAAATGTATATAATAATTTGAAATTTGAGTTATCGCAATATTTAAAAAATAATAAATCTGGATTAAGTAGTCAGATTGATCTTTTTATTCGAAATAATGTAATACCCATAACTATAAAACGTAATAAAATTTATGATTTAATTAAAAATATTATAGATAATATCATTGTATTTGATGTTCCTAAGATATTTAATTATTCTCATAATTTCAAAGGATGTCAAAAACAATCTAATATAGTAAATTGTAATAATAGTTGTAAAATAAATGGAATTAAAGAAAGTAAGATAGTAAATTTTGATAATAATGATTATAAATTAGATTTTTCTGAATGTAAATTTATACTAAATAAATCGAATTATATTATGTTTTATAGTGCTATTACTGAAGAATTATTGAAATATTATAATAAACGTAGTGATATTTTAAATGGTAATTATTCACCTCCATATGAAAAAGTAACAAAAGATTCTATTTTATTTATTAATGGTTTAAATTATATTGAAAAAATACGCGAATTATATCAAACCAATACATATTTATATGCTAATAATTATTATAATTATGTGCTTAATAATAAAGAAAGTATAACAATTAAATCATTTAAATCCAACACAACATCTAAATTTAAAGTAAAATCTAAAGTAAACGCTACTCCTAAAGTAAATGCTACTGCTACTCCTACTCCTAAAGTAAATGCTACACCTAAAGTAAATACTACACCTAAAGTTAAATCTAAATTTAAAGTTAAATCTAAAGTAAATGCTACACCTAAAGTAAACGCTACACCTAAAGTTAAATCTAAAGTAAACGCTACACCTAAAGTAAACGCTACACCTAAAGTAAAATCTAAATTTAAAGTTAAATCTAAAGTAAATGCTACACCTAAAGTAAACGCTACACCTAAAGTAAAAACTAAAGATAAATTAATTATTGATGCTGATATGAAAGATATATATGGTAAAGATATTTCTAAACAAGATCCAAAGGTGCATAAATCTGGAAGATGTGTTTTTCCATTTAATTATACTGCTAATTGGCCAATAAAATCATATACAGGTAAAACTTTGGGAAAAAAGTATAGGAATCAAAAAAAAATGATCGAAGTTGATGATTGTATTCCATCAAAAACAAAAAAATATGGTTATTGGTGTGCGACATCATTAAAACCAACTAAAAAAACAAACACATTTGCCTTTTGTAAAAAAATACATAATAAAACTAATAGTAATAATAGTAATAATAGTAATAGTAATAATAATAGAATTATTAAAGATAGATATGCTGTAAAATATAGATATGATGGTCCATCTAAGATAAAAAAACATGCTTTAAATGCTAAAAAAGGAAAATGTTTATTTCCATTTAAAAAAACAAAAAAGGGACCTAAAATATACGATTGTATAACTGGAACTAAAAAAGCAGATTGGTGTGCTACCGAGAAAAAACCTAATGATCTTTATTCTAAATGGGGGTATTGTATTCCTGAAGGAATGACCGAAGAAGAATATTCCAATTTATAAAATTGGAATTTGACACTTTTTAGAAATATAAGTAAAATTAATAATTATTTAAAATATTAGAAAATGTATCTAAAAATATATCAATATCTGATTTTGATATATTTAATGGTGGTAATAATCGAATATATTGATTATTATTTCCAGCGAGTAATACCAATATACCTTTATTACGTAATGATTCTAAAATATAATATGTAAACTCTGGGTTACCATAAAATTCAATTCCAATCATTAATCCATATTGTCTAACAGTTTTAACTCTGGGATTATTTTTTATATTATTTTTAATATAATTACCTAATGATATAATATCATTATTTATATTAGTATCATTTAGTATATCTATAGTAGCATTTGCTGCCGCACTTGAAATAGCATTTCCACCATATGTTCCACCTAAACTTCCTATAGATAAACTATTCATAATTTTTGATGATGACATTACTCCAGCTAATGGAAATCCACTCGCGATACCTTTTCCAAATGTTACAATATCTGGCGATATATTTTTACGCTCATAATCCCAAAAATAACCTGTTCGCATTGATCCACATTGCACCTCATCAGCAATTAACATAATATTATTAGCATTACATATAGTTTGAATATATTCTAAGAATTCTTTATTTATATCATGTATTCCACCTTCACCCTGTATAGATTCAAATAAAATTGCGGCGGTATCTTCTGGTGCACTTTGGAATGAAAAAATAGAATCTATAGATTTTTTATTAAAAGCATTACAAAAATAAATATTTGACATTAATGGTGTTATACCTTTTTTACAATTTAGATTTGATGATGTTACCGATAAAGCACCAAGTGTACGACCATGAAATCCCTTATTCATTGTAATAATATTTGATTTATTAGTATATTTACGAGCTATTTTAATAGCATTATCGGTTGCTTCAGACCCACTATTAACATAAAAAACATTGTCTAAATAATCATTTTTGAATGTAGATAATAAATTTTGAGTTAATTTAATTTGGATCGGATGTGATTTAAATATTTGCTGTGGAATATGGACATAATCATCTAATTGGTGTTTAACAGCATTAATAACTTTGGGATGATTATGTCCTGTGCTTAATGCCCCAATGCCCGATGTTAAATCTAAATATTTATTATTTTTAGTAAATATATAACTACCTTTTGCCGAAATAGGTATAACTGTACTATGTAGTTTTGAAATAGATTTTGGAATGTGATTCAATATATACATTAAATATAAACACTAAAATAATTTTAAATAAATTCTATTCTTTTAATATTTAATGCTAATGCCCCACATCCAATAGTATCTCCTATTTGCTTAGATAAACTACGAATATAAGTCCCTGAACTTACTGTTGCTCTATATTTTTTAATAATAGGGGGTCTATTAAAGATTAATTTATCGAAAAATGATTTCCATATTTTAATAATACTATCAACTCTAAATTTAGTTAGATTATTATCTGATAAACTATAAATCATAGTATATATTATATTGTATAATTCATCATAACTAATTATATTATTTGTATTATCAATTTCTTCTAATTTATATATAGTTACTAATTTTGAAGGTATAGTAATAGTATTTATTAATCCCATTTTAGACCATTCCCACAATGGTTTTTTATTAACTACTATTGATGAATATGGTGGATATTCTTGTTCAAACTCTGTAACATAATCCTGAAGATTTAATTCATCTATCTTTTCACTAAAATTAGATGGTTCAATAAATTCAGTTAATAGTCCTAATACATCGTATGTATCAGTATTAAAACCATATAATATTTCAAATTCATATGTTTTATTTTTACCTAAATATAAATCTTGTTGCTTACATTCATCATTTACCAATAACATCATTTTACCATGTGCCATTGGATCTAATCTACCAGCAAAACTAACCTTTTTAGCATCCTTATTTTGTAATTTATATTCATCTATCAATTCATTTGGTGTTTGACCTATTTTTTTATATAAATATATAGGCATTTACTAATAATTATAATTATTATAATAAAAAGAGGTAATCAATTTTAAAAAAATAATGCATCCTTAATATCTTTGTATAAATCTTTTAAAATAATTTTTTTATTATTTTCTAAATCTTCATCAAAAGTAGGACTATTTTTATTTAATAATATCATAACATCATTGCTAATTAAAGGCGTATTATTTCTAATATCTATATTAGAATTAATTTTAGTTTTTATTTCATTAATTGGGAGCATAATCACATTAGTAATTAGTTTAACACAATCATCAAAATCACTATTATCATCATATTTAATTTCATCTAATATTAGGTTATCATTTTCAAAAGTTATTCTATATTCATAATCGTAATCATCATCAGTATAAAATGGATATGAATATATTATATTTTTAAAATTAGATTCAATACTATCATTTAATACCATATCATTAATATCGAATTCATTAAGATTTAATGATTCAACAAGAATTGAGTTATTTGTTGATTCCATATAAATTATTTTATTTTTTTTTATAAAATAAATAAACGATTATTATATAATGATTGAATTAATACTTGTTATTATTTTAGTATGTATTTTATTACAAAAAATATATACTGTATGGGGTAAATATAAAGAATCATTTAAACAAAAGCATATATTTCATGCTAAAATAGCAGATAATAATACAACCCGCAAAAAGGGATTAATGTATCGGAAAAAAAAACTTAAACATAATGAAGGGATGTTATTTGATTTTGAAGAGCCAGAAACTATAACTTTATGGATGAAAAATACATATATACCATTAGATGCGATATATTTTAATGATGATGGTAAAATAATAGATCTAAAATACTCATTAAAACCAAAATCAACCAAAAGTGTAATTTCAAAACAATTATGTAGATTTGTATTAGAAGTAAATGAAAAAACTATTCTAAACAAAAATATTAAAATAGGTGATTATATTAAAATAAATAAAATTAAAACTTTAAAATAATAATCCTGGTTTTGGAGATTCTTCTGGAAATACATGTCTATCTGGAACTAATACTTCAATATAGTCTTCCTTGTTTAAATTATCTATTTTTTGTAAATCCCATCCACTTTGTGTATGACTTGGCCATAAACTACTGTTATATGGTGCATAATCACTAAAATCATGTTTATTTCCAGTTGGTGCATACATAACATAAGAACCATCATTTTTAGTATTATTACCATGATTACCATTACCATGATTATCATGATTACCATTACCATGATTACCATGATTATCATTACCATGATTACTATTACCATTACCATGATTACTATTAACATTACCATGATTACCATTACCATGATTACTATTAACATTACCATGATTAACATGATTATTAACATGATTACCATTACCATGATTAGCATGATTAGCATGATTAGCATGATTAGCATTATTAGCATTATTACCATGATTACCATGATTAACATGATTATTAACATTATTACCATGATTAGCATTATTAGAATGATTATTAGCATTATTAGCATTATTATTACGTTTCATACATTTAGTATTAATAATACATTTTTTAGAACAATTTAATCCATTCTTTAAACATCTATATTTACATTTTTGTGGATTTTTGTATTTACATTTTTCTAAACATCTTGCACCATGAATAGAACAATCAAATAAACAACCTTGTTTTTTTTCAGAAATAGTTGATAGTCCTAAAAAATCCCATAAATTAGACATAGTTGATTTAATAATAGGTTCTTCTTTTATAGGTGGTGTTGTTGGTGTAGGTAAAACTATTTCTTCGTCACAATAAGGTAAATGTAATTCATCATTTAAAGTAAGAGAATTATATGCCGAATTTAAACTTGATTCATTTGATTCAAAAAATTCGTAATTATTCATATATAAATCTATTAGAAATTATTTATAATGGTATATTAATTTTATTTATTTTCAGGAGTTAATGTATCATATACAGTAAATATTTTTTTTAATAGATTGTTTAATAATTGTAGCAATTAATCAAAAATAAAAAAGATTGCTATGATTAAATTATAAGTATGCACAATTTTCATAAATATTTATAAATATTTTTAATTCTATTATCTATTTGTTTATTAGTTAATGATGTATTTTTAAGCAAATATGATTTAATATTGTATAGTTGATTATCATACAATTTATCAATTTTAATATCAGTATTATCTAAATAATCAATGCTATAATTCATAAAAATATTTTTAGCATTATTAAAATCATTTAAATATGTTGGAGATACAATTTTATTTGTTAGCATATCCGATTTTAAAACATCTTCTATACAATTATTCTGTTTTATACATTTATATGATTTAGGAGGACCCAATCCCTTAATTCGTTTAACATAATCACAACCAAACATAATACATAATTCTACAAATTTTTCATATGAAATATTTAATTCTGATAAAATCGTATCTAAATTATATGTTGTAATTTTATTATTATAAATATTAAAATCTCTAACAAGAATTTTACTTCCACTTGTTAATAAATCCATATCCTCAGAAATCACGAAATCTACTATTCCGGTTGAACATAATTTACTACATAACAAATCAGCTTCACCATTTGCTTGAATATATTTAATATTTAATAAGTCTAACAAATATTTGACTTGATAAATATCATCTTTAGTAACAGATATAATTTTACCATTAAGATTATTTATTTGTGTTTTAAATTCTGTAATTTTAGTTTCATCACTTGTATTACTAATTTCATCATTTAGAGCATCTATACGTTTTTGTTTATCAATTAATTTATTTTTTCTCTCAATAATAGTATTTAATTTTTCTTTTGTAGGTGCACCATCAAAAATATATACAGGAGTAATATTATTTATTCGTAATCGGTTAATTTGTTCAAATAATTTTGGAATTAATTTATTTCCTTTATATTTATATCTATATAAAAATATACTAATATCAACAGCACATTTTAATGGAGCAAAATTATTACAAATATTATCTAATGTTGTTTGTTTAATAGCATTTGGACAATTTTGTTGTAAAAAAGAAGTTAAATTTTTAATTCCCATAATATAAGATAATTTGTAATTATAAATTAAATTTAAATCAATTTTTATATGTCATTCTTAAAGTATTATATAAAGAGTGACAATTTTTATTTATCTGAATATAGATCATATATTTATTAATATCATCGATATATTTCTTATTTATGATATCAATAATATATTTTTTAAAATTAGATTTATTTAAACTATTATTATAATAAAGAACTAAAAATGTGTCTAAATAATATAATAGTGCTGTTTTTACAATAAAATATGAGAAAATGCTCGTATTTTGTTTAAAATTATCATTAATATATGGTTTAAAAAAATCATAACTTGTTTTAAATTTATAAAAATCTAAAATTTTTGCGACTTGATATAAACTAAATTTTAATTCTATATTAAGATTTTTTTTTAATTGAGTTAAATTATTTGAACTAATTATAGAGTTAATAATCAATGCTAATATTTCAGTATATGATTCATTTAATCTAATTTCTGTTGATGGATTTATATTATAATAATTAGATATATCATCAAATTCAACATGATTTAAATCTAATTCTAAATAATGAATGAGTTCATGAACTAAAACTTTATTTAATTCTTCAGATCTAAATATACATAATTTATGATGAGGTGATGTAAATCCAGAATTAATTTCTCTTGGACCAAGATTATTATTATATTTATTTATTTGTTTTTTAAAATGGGTCATAAAAATATCTATATTAATTGTTAATTTAGATGTAGTTTTATATAAACCTAATACAATTATTCTAATAATAATATTATTTAGTACCTTTTTATTTATAGTTTTATTTTTACTAAAAATAACCAAATTTATTAATATATTATTATAAGTAATAGTATAAATATGTTTATAATCAAGTTTATTAAGTAAATATTCAAGTATATCCATTTCTACAAACTCATTTATTATATCATTATCTATGTTAATATTATATAAATTTTGTGGTATTTTATTCATTCGAGCTATATTATTTGTTTCTCTCATAATATGTTTTCCATTATCATTAATCCATTGTGTCAATTTATTAAAATTATTAGTTAATAAAATTTCTTTAAATTCGTTATATTTTTCCGGAGATGTTTTATTTAATGAATTATCTAAAAGTTTATTGTTAAATAAATATTTAAAAATATTTAGCATTGATAGCGATTGTTCACTTGATAATGATATTTTAGAATATTTTATATTAATTTTTTTTTTATCAATACTATTAATTATTTTATTAATATTTGTATTAAATTTATTAATATGACTACCAATTTTAGATTTATTTAATGATATTTTTATTTTATTAAATTCCTTTTCCATAAATATATATTATTTTTTTTTTATTGTTTTAATATTTAATGCTCTTTTAATTTTTGATAATAGTTGTTGATTAATAATTGCTTTGCCATTTTCATATTCATTAATTACTTCTTTTTTTACATTAATAATTTTAGCAAGTTGCACTTGTGTTAATTTTTTATCACATCTTGCCTTACTAATAATTTTAGATTGTTCTATAGATATACGATTATGTTTAGCTCCTTCAGTTACATCGTCTAATTTTTTATTTTTATTAATTATTTCACCATTTTTAGTTTTATGTTTACTAAATGTTTTTCCATCACGTTGTGCTTTTTTTAGTTTTTCATCAGATGCTTTTTTATTTTTAATTACTAATAATTTATCCCAAATTGGATCAGAACTATTTATATAATCATTCATTAAATATAATGTATGTTATTTTTTTAATTACTTTTTAAATTACTTTTTATAAAAATGATTTAAATTTAAAATTATAGTTATATAAAATGGCTGTTGAAATTGAAATTACCGAGTTAAATGATTATTCAAAATGTATTGATTTTATTAATAAAATATCTGGTCATATAACTACAAATATGTTAAAAAAAAAATGTAATGTATCCTCTAAAATAGCAAGATGTGCACTTAGAAATCATACTAATACAATGTTATGTAAACCAATTGAATATGGATCACATCAAAATATAAATTATAATTTGTATAAAAAATTAGATACAGATACACTTAATAATTTTTGCGAAAAGGAAATAAATAATATAAGAAATAAAAAATCTAATTATAGTGAATATTTTATAAATAAGTATCATATTAAATATATTGATTAATTATTATTTACCTTTACCTTTACCTTTACCTTTACCTTTACCTTTACCTTTACCTTTACCTTTACCTTTACTGTTTCCTTTTCCGTTATTATTAACTGTAGATTTTTTACGGGTAGATTTACCTTTACCTTTAGATTTTTTACGGGTAGATTTACCTTTACCATTAGATTTTTTACTTAAATTGTTATTAGATTTTTTATTATAATTGCAATAACCACCAGTTTGAACTACACTACTATTAGGATATACACCCATATCTGTCCCAAAAAATGAATTTGATAATGATTGACCTAAACTTTGTGGAATATATGGTCCATAAGCACTATTACCTGGATTTGGAAATACATTATCATGATAATTACCACTATTTACACCATAATATTCACTTGGAAATACATTAGCATTTCCACCCTTTAAACTTTTTTTAACCATATAATATAAAATAAGAAAATAATTTATAATTAATTATTAATGAGTAGTTTTTTAAATAATTATTTAAATTCTAAAAGTTTACATATTGTTGATTTTTTAAAAAAAAAAAATCGTTTTATACAACCATGGCACATTTTAGTTTTTATTTTAATAGTGAATGCTATTGGATTAATGAATTTATTAAATAATAAATTTAGTATATTTATAGTATTATTGTTATTTAATCAGTTTTGTTTAATTATTGAATCTCAATATAAATCAACCGCATCTATAATTATATATTTTCATAATGTAATTGAATGGGTAATAATAATTTCTGTATATATGACATTTACACAAAAATATAATACCAAAATTACGACACCTATAGTAATATTAGTAATAATATTATTACTTATATGCAATTTACATTTTATGACGCATAAATATAATAAAAAAACTAAATGTATTGAGTTATGGAATAAATGTATTAAAAGAATAGTAAATATAGATAATTTAAAAAAAATTAATAATATAACTAAATATTTTGATGAATATCATACAATAATTTATCTAATAATAATTATGATTTATATTCATAATAAAAAATAAAATTGATTTTTAAAATGACTTAAAAATTATTAAATATAAGATATATACGAAAATGGTTGGAATTGGAATTGATTTAGGAACGACATACAGTGCTGTTGCAGTTATGAAGAATGATAAAGTTGAAATTATCGCAAATGATCAAGGTAATAGAACTATGCCTTCATATGTTGCTTTTAATGATACCGAGAGATTAATTGGTGAAGCAGCAAAAAATCAAGCATCAGTTAATTCAGAAAATACAATTTTTGATGCTAAAAGATTAATTGGTAAAAAATATGGTGATAGTCAAGTGCAAAATGATATGAAATTGTGGCCTTTTACATTAAAAAGTGGTGATGGCAATAAGTGTTTAATTGAGGCTACATTTAAGGATGAAAAAAAAACATTTCAACCTGAAGAGATTTCATCTATGATTTTATCTAAAATGAAAGATACAGCAGAAGAATATTTAGGTGAGACAGTAACCGATGCTGTTATTACGGTTCCAGCATATTTTAATGATTCACAACGTCAAGCAACTAAAGACGCTGGTGCTATTGCTGGATTAAATGTATTACGAATTATTAATGAACCAACAGCAGCAGCTATTGCTTATGGGTTAAATGATAGTTCTACTACTGAAAAAAATGTATTAATCTTTGATTTAGGTGGTGGAACATTTGATGTATCTTTACTAAGTATTGATGATGGTATTTTTGAAGTAAAAGCTACAGCTGGTGATACTCATTTAGGTGGTGAAGATTTTGATAGTAGATTAGTAAATCATTTTATTCAAGAATTTAAACGAAAACATAAAAAAGATATTAGTAAAAATAATCGTGCTTTAAGACGACTTAGAACAGCATGTGAAAAAGCAAAACGAACATTATCTTCTACATCATCAGCAAATATTGAAATTGATTCGTTATTTGAGGGAATTGATTTTTATACAAGTTTAACACGTGCTAAATTTGAATCTTTATGTGATGATTTATTTAGAGGATGTTTAAAACCAGTTGAAAAGGTTATTCTTGATTCTAAGATTGATAAAAGTAATATTCATGAAATTGTTATGGTTGGTGGATCTACAAGAATTCCAAAAGTGCAAAATTTAATTAGTGGATTTTTTAATGGAAAGGAGTTATGTAAATCTATTAATCCAGATGAAGCAGTCGCATATGGAGCAGCAGTTCAAGCAGCAATTTTAACAGGTGTATCTAATGAAAAAACAGATTCATTATTACTACTTGATGTTGCTCCTTTATCATTAGGTATTGAAACCGCTGGAGGAGTAATGACTAATCTAATTACACGAAATACAACTGTTCCAACTAAGCAATCACAAATCTTTTCAACTTATGCGGATAATCAGCCAGGAGTATTAATTCAAGTATTTGAAGGTGAGCGTAGAATGACAAAAGATAACAATTTATTAGGTAAATTTGAATTAACTGGTATTCCACCTGCACCAAGAGGTGTTCCACAAGTTGAAGTTACATTTGATATTAATGCTGATGGTATTTTAAATGTTAATGCATTAGATAAAACATCTGGAAAGTCCGAGAAAATTACTATTACAAATGATAAAGGTAGATTATCCGCTGAAGATATTGAAAAGATGGTTGCTGATGCTGAAAAGTTTAAAGAAGAAGATGAACAAAATTTTAAAAGAATTGAAGCTAAAAATAAATTAGAAGGATATTTATATGGTGTATCTGGATCATTAACTGATGAATTAAAATCTAAAATGGATAGCGAAGATTTAGATAAAATTAATAGTACAGTTGAAAATGGAAAAGAATGGTTAGAAAATCATCAAAATGAAGATACTGAAACTTATGAAAGTAAAATGAAAGATTGCGAATCTGTTATTTCACCAATTATTACTAAATTATCACAAGGAGCTGGTGGTGGGATGCCTGGTGGGATGCCTGGTGGACCTATGCCATCTGATAGTATGGATGGTGGAGCTACAGCTGCTACAGTTGAAGAAGTAGATTAATTAAATAATTTTATTGTATTTATATTTTTTTTATTTATAACTTATTAAAAATAATAGTTATCTTCCTAAATGTCTCAGTTATTAACTATAAAACGTAAATTACGAGCTCAGTAGAAATCATTTAGTGTAGGTAGTAGATAATTTGATAAGTATAATATTTTCAATTTATTTATATATAAATAAATATGAACGAAGAACAAATAACAAAATCTTATTATTCTGATAAAAATATTACAAATTTTTATTTAAGTTTATGGGGCGGTGATTCTATTCATATAGGAATGTATCCTAAAAATTATAAATATAATAAAAATGAAAATAAAGATAATAAATTAAAACAAATTAAATCTGCTATAGATAATAAAAAGAAATATATATGTAATTTTATTAAAATGTATTATAGAGGTCATTATTATATTGCTGATTTTGGTTCAGGATATGGTGGGACAGCAAGATATTTATATGATAATTTAAATAATAATGAAACAAAAGCTACTATAGATTGTTATGATATTTCACATGATAATTGTATAATAAATACTTTTAAAAATATAAATAATAACTATGATATCCCAGTTTATAATATATCATTTTTAAATATACCATTTTCTAAAAAATACAATATAATTTATTCTGAAGACTCTTTTATTCATATTAATAATCGAGACCTTATATTTAAAGAAATAAATAAAAAAATGTTAGTCGATGGATGTTTAATATTTTCTGATATTATTTTAACTGATAATTGCAATCATAGTGAAATACAAGAAGTTTATAAAAGAGTAAATATAAATAATTTAGAAACACATGAAAGTTACTTAGAAAAAGCAAGAGAATATGACTTAGTTTATATAAATTCAATTGAATATAATGATAGTATGTTATATCATTATAAAAATATTAGAGATGTAATCGATGAAAATGAAAATAATACAAAAATAATAGATGGATTAGATAATTGGATAAAACATATTGAATTAGGGAATATAACAACTAAAATATTTATATTTAAAAAAATTTAATTTAATAATTTTGATAATTGATCGTAAACTATTCCAACCGAGGATAATTCATTTGCTTTAAACGCAGCACGAGATGTACTTACTTCTAATAATGCTTTTAAATTAGTAAGTAGATTAACATTTACATTTAATGTTTTAACTTCATTTTCATTGGTTTCATTATTTTCATTGGTTCCTGTTGATTCGTCAACTTTTAAATTTAGGTTTTGTTCTTCGCTCATTATAGATATTTATTTAAAATAATTTTTAAGTATATTTTATATTATATTATTATTATATGTCAAATAAAAAAACAAAAAAAAATAATAATAATAATAATAAAAAATCATTTTTAAATAAAGTCAAAGGTAAAATTAAAGAAAAAACATCATTAGATGAATGTGATGTAAGTAATTATTTAATTTCTTCCGAAAAATATAAAGATTTTGATTGGGGGTCTATTAAAAAACGTGTAGGAATAAGTCGTGATTTAAATAGTTTAATGTTAAGGCATCCATTATATAAATCAGAATCTAATAAAAATTTTCTTGAAAATTATTTAAAAAAATTTACATTAAAATATTCTAAAATTAATGAAAATATTAAATTTACATTAGATTGTTTAAAAGATAAAATAGAATCATTATATATTCCATTTAATAAAATATACAAATTTGACCCAGAAGAAACTGATAAAAATTTTACAAAATATAGAAAAATAATGGAAGAAAATATAAAAGATGCTAAGTTTTTAGAAATGAACGATAAAAGTAAATTTGAAGCATATAAAAAAGAAGTTAAAAAGATTGGAATAGAAAAAATATGTGAATTTATTGTTGAAGTAATAGTTAAATCATGTGTTCATTTTGATAAGATTAAAAAAGAAAAAGGGAAAAAATCAGATATAAAAACCGATTTTGAAGATTTTTTAAGTAAAGTTGATTCAAATAATGTTGAAATGAAAATGAATAGTGGTGGTGGTGAATTAATAAATATGTATAAAAATCTAAAAAATGCCAGATCAAGTAATAAAGTTAAATATACTGAAAGAAATGATACTCCACAAAATCAATTTGATAATTTTAAAAATGCTTTAATTAACAAATTTAATACATCTGAAACTAAAGATATGATGGAACAAATTAAAACAAAAAAAATGTTAAATAAATTAGAAAAAGAGGGAAATATGTCAGAATTAGCATTTGATGAAAATAAAAATAGTTCATATTTGTTTTTTGTGTTAGGTATGCTATTATTTGCTTTATTAACTAAATTTAATATTTTTGAAGGAGATGGATTAGGTGTTAATGGTGGTTTTATATAAAATATATAATTATATTAATGATATTAAAAATAGCAAACATTATCTCATTTTTACCATTATTAATTTTTATTATTGAATTTATTATTATTATAAAGAAATACCTTCTAAATCAACCATTTTTAAATAATTTAACTTATTATTATGGGTTAATATTATCACCTAGTATAGCACAAGTATTAAAATATATCATACCATATCCTAAATGGATGCATAAATATACAATGCGACCAGATGGTGCTCGTGACTGTAATTATTTCTCAAACAATGGATTGAGACCTCAAAATTCACCAGCTATGCCATCTGGACATATGACTACTACATCATATTTTGTAATATATAATTCATTATCATATATTAAACAAAATAAAATAATAAATATTATACCATATATACTACTTTTAATTGCTATGGGATGGGCCAGAATATATAAATTATGCCATAATTTAATACAAGTAATATTTGGTATAATATTAGGATCAATTTTAGGATTATTATTTTTTTATTTTAATTAAAATTGAATTTATTTATTTATTATTTTTAATTAATATTATTTATTAACTAATGGATAGTTGGGGTGATGAATCTGATATATATGATGTCTATGATAATACAAAAAATGAGTTAATCAATGTTTGGAATAATAATTATTTTAATAACATAAATAAAATTTTAGATAATAATGAGTTTGATTTATATTTAGATTTTAATACATTTATTAAAAAATATGATGTTGATGATAATCTAAAAGAATTTTTAATACGTAATATCATTTACTTTAATTTTAAATTTAAAATTCAATTAGACGTATCATGTTTATCAATGTATTCGATATGTATGTCTAATAAATTAATTAATGATAATGATAATGATAATGACGAAGATTATAGACATTATTTGGATATATATTTAAAAAAATATACTAATAAAGAAATAGAATTAATTTATTTAAATATTATAGATTCTAATAAAATAGACTTATTCATTTATTTAAATGATAAATATCCAGTTATAAATTTAATTAATGAAATAGATACTAATTTACTAAACTATAAGAATTTTGTATCTCTCGAGTATAATATTATAAATCATAGTTTAATGTGTTCAAATCTAATAACTGAATATTTATTAAAAAATTATAATTTTAAATTATTGAATATTTTGTATAATCACATTAAACTTAAACTAAATATACATAAATTACAATATAACATTCAGTTAATTACAAAAATAGTAGCAAATGAATTAATCGAAAATAGTATTCCAATAGAATTATTTTTAAAATGGGGATGTGAAAACTATTTATATAATACATTAATTGAAAATATAGTATTTGTTTGTAATAAAAATAATATTTATAATCTTTACTTAATAAATTGTATAAAATCATTAAATTATAGATTATTAGATAATTTTTTTAAAAGCAGTAGTTTAATTCTTTCATCATTAAATTATATTTCTATATTTAATGAATTAATTGATATATTTAGTAATAAATTAAAATACAAAGAGTATAATGAAAAGTATATTCTTAAAATATGGAATTTAGTATTTCCATATGTAGAAAAATATTTAGATTTTTATAGCATTAAACATTTATTAATAAATAATGGATATGATGAAGGTGGAATAAATAATCTGGTTGCTTTACGCAAATCATATCTTATATTACCACAAATAGAACAGTATATTGATGATTGGAATAATAGTGATTTTTATGAATATACCCCTATATTAGATGCTATTAGATATAGTAGTATAAATACAGTTAAATATATATTAGAGCCCCAGCATAATATTAATCTATTATGTCAATCCTATGATAATAATAATATTTTAACTTGTGCATTATATAATAGTGATATACGAGTTATTAAATATATACATGAACTTATTAAAAATGATGCCAATATTCAACATTTTATCAAATCATTTGATAAAATATATTACTATATTTTTAAATGTATTCAAACACCAGTATTTAAAAAATTTAGAATAAAATTTGATATTCTTATAGATATATTGGGTCCGAATTTAATTGATTATTTTGTCTATCAATTTTTGCGATATGAATCATTTATGAAACATGTAATTCAAAAATATAACTATAAACTTACATTTAGTAAATATGATGAACCATATACTACAATATACCATAAATATTCTAAAAAAACATTAGACTATTTAAAACATCTGGTTGATAATACAGATTTTAATAGTAATAATTTTAATTATCGCAATTTTATAAGTTTTATAGTAAAATATGGATCAATTAATATAGCAATTGACATTCTTGATTATACTAAAACTAATTATAATCTAAAAAAATTACAGTTAGATAATTATCAACCATATACAACATTTTTAACATCTATTACTCTCGATGTCTATTTAAAACATAATTGTAATAATAGTGATGTGTTAGATAAACATAAACTATTTGAAATATATATTGACTATTTATTTAAAAATATTATAGTAAAAGAAGAATCAATATTATATAGCACATTTTTTACAGATTCTGATGGATATAATTATAATAGTATAGCGCCAATATTATTTAAATATGGTATTTATCCAGATACATTTGATTATAATCCCATATTATTAAATTTATATAATTTTCAATTAATTCGACAAATTGAATTAAAAAAACGACCTAATATAAATAAAACATTAATAAATTGGAGAATAGTTATTTGTGTTTTAAAATTATTTGTTAGGAAAAGATTTAATAAATCAAAAAAAAATCATAGTGAAAAACTATTATTAATTAATAATGAAATTAATTTAAAATCTTGTCTTCAAAAATATAAATCTGATTCAAAATTAGTATCACATATTAAACCGATTGATTGTAATAATATAAATAATACACATTTACAACTAACACTAAAAGCAGATGGTATTTATAAAAAAGGAGTATTTAATATTTACCCTAAATTAAATAATATTAATCTTAATCTAATTGAATATGAAATTATTAAATCAACTAATATATGCTATTTCTTTAATTATTTAGATGATTTAATAGATAATTATAGTTTTATAATAAAATTACGTAAATCGCATGATTATATACCAAATAAAATTTTCCCACCATTAAACTTAAACAATTATGAACAAATATTATTTGAATATGAAGCTAGTGAATCTGCTGCTATAAATAAATTTGTAAAAGAACATCCATATAAAAAAAAATGGTGGGCAAAATATATATTTAAACTGGATATAATGAGTCAATTTGATTACAATACATTACTGCAAAATATTTCTAAACTTAAATTTAATTGTATTTCTAATGATGGATGGATATTAATTGATTCAAATTATACTAATATATTAAAAATAAAACCTAAAAATCATATGACAATTGATTTATTATATAGTAATAATCATCTATATGATGCACAAAAAAACTCTTATCAATTTAAATCTAACAATGAACTAATAAATAATACAATTTATAGATGCTATTATAATGAACAAACTAATGTATGGAATCCAAAGGATATTAGAACAGATAAAATAAAACCAAATAATGTAGAAATATGCGAATATATAGACAAATATCATAGTTATATATGGAATTTTAATGATATTAATAAATTATCTCCATATTATCATAAATATAGTATTAAAAAAAATTATAATAGAGATATTACTAATATAATTAAAGGACATGTATTAGATTTAGGATGCGGATTTAAACAACTTAAATTTAATTACGTTGGTATTGATATTGATCCAAAAATGTTATATAAAAAAAAGAATAATATATACATATCTGATTTATCAAAACCTTGGCATCTAAATTATCAGTCTAAAATTATGAATTATTTCCCAAATATTAATGATTTTAACACTAAATACAATAATACTAAATTTGATACTATATTAATTATTAATAGTATTCATTATTTATTAGGAGAAAATAATGATGAATTATTTAAAAATATAAATAAATATTCACATAAAAATAGCATTATAATCA
>Ga0209634_1001115_pt1 | contig 20071 bp, 30 predicted proteins | sample LinPmetageLP40_FD_184043 | JGI IMG/M metagenome (GOLD analysis project Ga0209634, IMG submission 184043) | Marine viral communities from the Pacific Ocean - LP-40 (SPAdes) (version 2) | ecosystem: Environmental > Aquatic > Marine > Oceanic | place: Pacific Ocean | collected 2010-08-26 | reverse complement strand
GTTAGATAATAGGAGTTGCTATGTTAGATCAAGAAACACAATTTGAAGATGTTAGTCAAGAAGTTTTAGACAATGAGATCATGGAAGAAACAATGGATTACTTCTATGCTAAGAAAGAAGAACTAGGTTACGAAACTGTTTGGAGCATGTATGATGGTGCTCTAAAAGTTGAAGACCAACTGTTTGTAAACCAGCCTAGGCTAGTACAGTACAAGTTTAAAATTGACAGTGAAACACACTGGACTACTGCAACCACTAAAGATGGTACCATTGGTGCACTTTGGGAAGCTGCTGAAGAGGCTTATGTAAAAGCAAACAAAATGGGTGATTGGCATTATTTTATTGAAGACTTTACAATGGAAGATGATGGTTCATTAACAATGATTATGGGGAGCTAAACAATGAAAAAGTTTTTAGCTGTTGCTGGTATTCTTGTATGTGTTCCTGGTTTTTCTCAAGCAGAATTTCATACTAATAGTCCAACTAAAGCAATTGAAGAAGTATCACAGAGATTGTACAATCACTATGAAGTTGACGATACTATCAATGGATATGTCATGAACAAAATTAAATATGGTGTCAGTATTGTCGGTCCAAGCGAAACAAAAAGTGATACGAACACAAGTAAGTTTCCGCAACGTAAAAAATTTAAGCAAAAAGTTGTACTAAAAAGCAAGAATAAGATGTATTGGAAGTTTCAGCCAAACCACATGTTTATTGTTAATCCATCTTCACCTAAAGGATTGACCTACAGTTGGAACAATGTAGGATTTATTGCTATTAAGCAAGATGAAGCATCTGTAGGAATTACATATAAGTGGTAATAGATCAATTACATAGTACCTGGAATATACTTCCGCAACATGTAATCAGTGATGAATTCACTGGTTATGAAAGTGTCTACGACCAACTTGATAGTTTTAATAAAGCACAATACGATGCTGATCCACAGGGTACCATTGACAGTGTATATGACATTTATAGAAGCATCAATTTGGTGCCTATTGTATATTATACTCATAAAGGATTGGTAGATGCAGTACGTAAATTTAGCAAACTAAACTATAACAATGTAGATGCAGGTAAGATTGGACTAGGCAACAACAGAGGACAAACAATAAACAGATTTTTGTTTCCTAACATGATGACTGCCGAACCCAAAGGCAGAGGAAGCAATAGTTTAAAAGATAGATTCTTTGATGAACGCAAACTTAAACGTGCAATACGTATTTGTTTTGAGTTTCGAACCGGTGATAGATTATTAAGACCAACACAACTAAGAACTGCACTTGAACTAGTCACAGGCGAAAACGTTACTAACTTTAAGGCGCAGAATGCAAAAGCAATAGTAGAACATCTATGTCCTGTACTTTGGGGTAACGTTTATGACTACAGTTGCGGATACGGCGGAAGACTATTAGGCATAGGCTCAAGTAACTTTAAATACAATTACATAGGTGTTGAGCCCAATACAGAAACAGTCAACTATCTAAACTATCTCAATGATGTAATAGATGAAGCGACTGGTGTTAGAGGTACTATCATACAGAGTGTAAGTGAACAGTACCAACCAGAGGGCATAGACTTAGCATTTTCAAGTCCGCCCTACTTTAACTTGGAGAAGTATTCAAATGAAGAAACACAGTGTATGGTACAGTTTAAAACTGAAGATGAATGGTTTGAAGGCTATGTTGTTCCGACTATGGACAATATTAAACGGGGCCTTGAAGATGACGGAATATTTGCCACAAACATTGCGGATTATAAGTCATACGATAGAAAAGAACCCTACGAAGTCGTCCAAAGATGGATCCAAACCGCAGAAAAGGTCGGCTTCAAATTTGATGGAATAATCAAAATGATGTTGAATACACGTCCAGGTGTAGGTAACGATCGTAAACAAGGCAGAGAAAAATGGGAGGGTGTTTATGTCTTTAGAAAAAACTAAACCAACAGATTACATGCGAACTGTACAGGATTATCCACAACCAGGTGTGCAATTTTATGACATCAACAGTTTGTTTGCACAACCTGCATGGAACCAAGTTGCTGCCGAATTATCAGTTGCAGTACAAACAAAATACAATCGCACAGGCGATCTTAGTCATGTAGTTGGTATTGAAAGCAGAGGCTTTGTTGTTGGTGCAGTACTGGCAAGTGTTATAGGCGTGCCTTTTATAATGGTACGTAAGAAAGGTTCTAAATATCCTGGTAGTTTACTAGAAGAAACTTATTCACTTGAGTATGGCGAAGATACACTTGTAATACAGGAAGGTATACTTGGTTATACAAATAGAGTTATTATTGTGGACGATCTCGTTGCCACTGGCGGAAGTGCATTAGCAACCAAAAGGCTTGTTGAACAAACAGGTGCAACAGTAGTTGGCTTTGCAAGTGTACTAAACTTAGCATATCTAAATACTGATGACATGAAATCACAATCGTTAATAACTTCTGAGGAGATAACAAAATGACGGATGTTCGAGAACGTATGCGAGAACTGTGCCAGCCTATAGAGCAACAAATACTGATGTGTGATAACAAAGAAGATATTCTAATGATGGCGTGTGCTATGTTACAACATGTAAAAACTATGATGGACTCGCAAATTGGTGTAAAAGGAAGAAAGCAAATATTGGAGGATGCTAACAATGACTAAATTTGATTGGGCAAGAATGTACAAAGACGAAGAGTATATTGAAAGAGAAGCATACAGTTGTGTTGAAAGTGCAATTTGTAAACACTATGATATTGAAGAGATAACAGAACTTACTGAAGAACAATGGGTTGATATACATGCTTGGCAAGAAGAAAACGTCAGTGAATATTCACCAATGAACATGGGTTTTTCAGATGTTTACAATGTTTGGGAAATGGAAAATGAATAAGTATCAGATTTGGTACGAACCAAGAATGGATGATCCAATTCCAATGTGGGATTTTCAAACTTTAGAACAGGCTAAACAACAGATGGAGCATGTAAAGCAGACGAATCCACAAGCATACCCATATCACTATATTTGGGATATTGAAAAAAAGATTAAAATAGAAGATAATTCTAACCAAAATGCATAAAAAGGTTGACACATCACTATTCCTATGTTATATTAAAGTATAATAAAAATAAAGGAAATACATGTTTAATATAGCAACTGAAAGAAAAGTAATTGAAGATTACATAAGCAAAAATTATATACATGATTTTGTGTATGAGGATGCAATTGGCTTTGAAGCATTAGATTACTATTTGACAATGCATGAGTCAGTAATGCTAGAGTTTATATGTGCTTACTTAGATCAACAGAACGGTATAGCAACACCGTATCCAAAGTTGCCGATGTTAATATAGATAGAAAGATGAAAATGAGATATAAAAAATACGAAAAAACAATACTTACAGATTGCGATGGAGTCCTACTAGATTGGGAGTGGGCATTTAATTGTTGGATGATACAACATGGATTTGAGACCACAGAAGGATACCAGTTCAAATATGATATGGCTGAACGTTATGGTATTAGCAAGCCGCAAGTGCAAAAACTTGTAAAACAGTTTAATGAAAGTGCCGCAATAGGATTTCTTCCAGTACTAAGAGATGCTATGTACTGGGTCAAGAGGCTACATGAACAACATGGTTACACATTTATTTGTATAACAAGTTTAAGTCTAGATGAAAATGCATACAAACTAAGAGAAATGAATCTACAAAAAATGTTTGGTAAAACTGCATTTAGCAAATTGATATGTTTGGACACAGGTGCAGACAAAGATGAAGCACTGAGCAAGTATGCAGGTTCAAACTGTTACTGGTTAGAGGACAAAGTTGAAAATGCAACTGCTGGTTTGAGATTTGGACTTAGACCGATACTGATGGAACATGGACACAACATGAATGCAGATGTTGAATATCCAATAGTAAAAAATTGGTTAGAAGTTTATAAGCAAATTACCCAAATGTAATAAAACTGTAACATCTATAGGCTTAAATAAAGTTTGTAAAAAGGACTTTCAATGAACAAATTAATTAAAAAGGTGTGTAGGATGGACTTAGGCAATCCCATAATGACGGCTCTTGTTGGACTGGTAGTATTTTATATAGGACTTAAAATGTTCTCAGGTGGTATGAAGTCGATGGGTAACTTGGAACACTTAACCTTATTTTTAGGCAATCCAATCTATATGTTCCTAGGTGGTATTGTAATGACACTGCTTTGGCAAAGTTCAAGTTTAAGCACAACGGCAATAATTGCACTGGTAGCCTCAGGGGCATTGCCTCTGCCTGCAGCCATAGCGGCAGTGTTAGGCGCAAACATCGGAACCACCGGCACCATTTGGTTAGCCGGTTTTTTTGTGAGCGATGGTATGCCCAAAGGAGATACACTGCGGATAGCAATAGCACACACAGGTGCTAATATGTTTATGGCTATAATGTTGTTGCCATGGGTGCACCACATAGCAAGATTTTTAGGTAAGTTTTAGGAGGCAAGATATGCATTGGTTAGAGAAACTATTACAAAAATGGTTCAAGTCACAACCAACTGTACAATATTTGTCAGGAAAAGGCAAATAATTCATCTATGATTTATCTTGGAAATATGAGCGATACTCAAACAAAGGCTTTTGTACATAATGAATGTAAAAATTTCCAAGATACATATCCACACGTAGATTTTTTTGCAGTCGATAATACATCAATTGATCAGGTTTCTAATCTTATTGAAAACGACAAAGTGGTAATATATTATGCAGATACGCCACCTTACACCGGGCTAGATGTATTCTTTAAATTGTTCAATACTTTTTCTGATACAACCTTTTACATGCTTACTTTACCAGCAGACTGGACTGGTCTCGCAGAATGGCCAAAAAACACTAACTATCTACATTATTATTTTTCACCACATAGTCATAATGGCGAAGACTGTATCGGCAAGTATAGAAACTTTGAATGCATAACTGATAAAAATTTTAGCAGTAATAAAGTTGGTATAAGTTTGAACCGTCTGCCTCGATCTCATAGACTTGTATCATTGAGTTACATGTTAGGCATTGGCTTAGACGACCATTGTGTTATCACTGCTCCGTTACTGAAATGGCATTTAGCTCAAAACGACTTTCATTTAGATATAATGAACTCAGTTTCCTGGGACTTCGATAAACATGAAAATTTTAAAACATCAATGACACAAGGTTGGGAAAGAGCAAAACAGTCAGATGGGCTTTTTCCTGTTACAGTAGATGCATATCCACCATACGATCAGCTAGAACCAAATCAATTAGTATTTGATAATCCGGCTAATTATGCTAATAATCTTACGCCTTTTTATAAGAACAGCTTTGTTGAATACATAATGTTTAGTGTATACGACTATGCAATTCCGTGGATATGTGAGAAGTTGATAAACAGTCAGTTAGGGTGTAATTTTCCTATTATCATTGGCGGCAAAAATTCAGTCAAATGGTTGCGAGATAATGGTTTTGATGTATTCGATGACATCATTGATCATAGTTATGATAAACAAACCGACCCTGTGTTACGTTTAGAATCAGCTATTAGAGATAACATACACTTATTAACAAACACCGCAAATACAAAACGTTTATGGGAAAAAAATAATCATCGATTCAGAAGCAATGTGAATTGGTATATAACTGCCAGCGATTCTATATTAGAAAATAGTAGAAAAACATTACACAATTTCCTGCGGTATGCTAAATAACTCAGTGAACAAGTAACGTCCAATTTTTTTTGGGCAAATTTTTTTTAGGCAAAAAAAGGAAAGCAAATGACGCAACTAATAGACCCAAGCAAATTCACAGAGACAGTTGGCCTTTTAAGGTCATTTTTTTTGGAAAAAGGATTTCTTGAAGTACACACACAAAACAGATTGAGCATACTAGCCGCATGTGAAGATCCATTCAATGTAGCAACATACAATTACGCAGGCCAAGTATGGCCACTACCACAAACTGGCCAGATGTGGTTAGAACATGAATTACTAAGTCAGCCCTCAGCAAAGGGCTTTTTTTGTGTCTCTACATCCTACAGACAAGAGCCAAATGCAATACCCGGAAGACACGATATAATCTTTCCAATGTTTGAATTTGAAATGCCTGGCAACATAGATGATCTTAAAGCAATGGAATATGAATTAGTAGAATACTTAGGATTTCCAAAACCAGAAGAAAGAACATATGCAGAATGGCAAGGACATTATGGACTACCTACTGATTATGAAATGACTGCCGATGAAGAAGGTAAAATGTTTAATGAATTTGAAACTGCAATGATTACAGACTTTCCAGAATTCACATCACCATTTTGGAATATGAGCAGATACCCAGGTGAAAGTTTTAGTAAAAAGATAGATGTAATACTAGGCGGTATGGAAACAATAGGTTCAGCAGAACGTTCAACAGATGTAGATTTAATGAGAGATACATTTCACACAATTACAGATGGTGCTTATAGTGAACTATTGTTTAAATTGTTTGGTAAAGATCGTGTAGAGGCAGAACTAGAAGAATTTTTAAAGTTTGATTTCTTTCCAAGAGTAGGCGGCGGCATCGGCATGACACGTATGATAGCCGCATTGGACAAGTAGAATTATTCTGGGGTGGTGAAATTGGTAAACACGTACGGCTGTTAACCGTATGGTTGAGTGTACTGCAATATATTTAACCTTGTAGGTTCGAATCCTACCCCCAGAGCCAAATAATACTAAGTATTTTGATGAGCAGCTTAGTTATAATAATAGATGCCTGGTCAACATGGCCTTGTGAATATCATGTAAAAGATACTATGCATCGTATTGTTGACTTCGTTAGCACTGATGAAGTAGGTGCAGTAGCACTAGCAACTTATAGTACTAACACTTTAAATCAGGTTGAACAAGATGAACCGTTTTATAGTAATAGTCAACAAATATTTTCTCATGACACACAAGTAGATACTCTGCGGAAGCAATGGAATGATTGCACACCTGTTTACACTGAATTGACTGATCGTATAATCAGTGATATGACACTGCGAGACAATCAATTTGGATTTGTTGCATTACATCCATTACAGATTCTTTACTATTGTAATTGCATAAATCCTAGTATAGAAAATATATACCTTACAGGTTTCATGTGGGATCTGTGCGTAAAAGATAGAAATGTAGGATATGTAGAACTTAATGCATTAAACAATGCAGGTATGTTTTCTCGTAAGCAGAACATTTTTGTTAAGTCAGACTTAACAGATGCACTCTATGGCCCAGTCGTATTTGATAACGACTGGGTGCTTGTTTCTGATAAAAAGTATTTGTATAACAAAAATTAAGTTGCGTATATCTCCAATACTGTGTCAATAATTGGATGACGTTGTATGTCTTTGTTGGTCATATAACAAACTGCCAGTCCTTCACGTTTTGTTTCTAGACGTTTGCATAGATCAATAAGTCCATTGTTGTGAACCGTTCTATCTGTTTGCTCTACATCTCCAGTGATTACTATTTTACTGTTTTCACCAATACGTGTCATTAACATTTTCATCTGACTTGGCGTTGCGTTTTGCATTTCGTCTGCTATAATCCAAGCGTCCTTAAACGTTCTACCACGCATGAATGCCAGTGGTGAAATTTCAATGGTTTGATTTTCTAGCATTGCTGTGACTTCTTTTGCTGAATAGTACTCACGCAGTACATCAAACAATGGTCTAGTCCATGGTTCCATTTTGCTATTTAAATCGCCTGGTAAAAATCCGTGTTTCTCATCGTCCACTCCCACTGCTGGGCGTGTCAGTATAATACGTTCGCAATGACCAAGTCTGAATGCTTTAATTGCCGCAAGCATAGCCAAATAGGTTTTACCCGTGCCTGCTGGGCCTGTAGCAACTACAATATTTTGTGTGCTATCAAGTAAATTCAGTATAAGTTTTTCTTGGTTTATTGACTTCGGACGAAGTTCTATATTGCGTTGTTTGTATGCTTCGTTGAAGTTAATTGTGTTGTCCTGTTGTTTACGATTGTATTTTTCTTTGCGTTTAGCTCGAGACATTGTAACTCCTTACAATTGGGTTGATTATTCGCTACCCATACTAATACTTAGGCCAATGCACCGGTAAAATATAACAACAGTAATTTTTAAAATTTCAGTACTAAATAAACGAACGATCAAATGCACAGTAATTTTCACTAACAGACAACTCAGCTAAATACAGTTATGAAATTAGAAGACTCAGACATTTTTAAGAACGACGAAGACTACTGGATGATTGCCGATAACATCAAAGGTATCTATATGAGTGACGGCAGTATGAATGTACTGTTGGACTTTGAAAGAGTTCTCAACGAACTTGATATTTTTGCATTCCGCAATTGGGAACTAGGCGAACTAGTAGCAGGTCCAGATCAAGGTCCTTACAAAGTAAGTTGCACGTTTTTATGGCCAGCAAAACTGATGCCAGACCCACGTGGTGCAATGCGTTTACTGCCTTTTGATTGTGAGATCAAATGGAAGAAGACCAAGATGAAAGTTCCTGTTAAAATTAAAAATCCAAGTGATTTTAAACCTGGTACAAAAGTTGCTAGACTAGAAGAAAAACCTGTTTGGTTGGTAGAAATTATCATGCCAAAAAGTTTAATGAGTGATATTAGAACTGGTTCTGTTGAACTAGAAGATGAAACAATCGACCTACAAGATCTAGATGATGCATATGATCAAGACTTGGATCAGCAAGCAATTATGGATCAAGGTACACAAGAAGAGATGGATGCCAATGTCCAAGTTTAATTTAAATGAAGGCTTAGGCTACAAAGACCTAGCAGGCATGCTTAAGAACACAATGTACATTGATGACTTTGCATCTAAGATGGGTGACGATGATGAAATTGTTGTTGCAAGTTTCTTTGTTAGAGACCATCAAGCAGCCATTGACCTTGTCAACTGGTTTGAAAAAGGCTATGACTTTGTGTTAGACGCTGATATGTCACCAGGTGAAATCAAACCCAATAGATATCTAGTTTACGTTGAAATGAAACGTAGAAGTTACACTGCTGATAATCTTGTACAACTACTAGATGACTTTAACACACTAACTGAATATGAAGGTGACGGTTGGACCATGGGTTACAAAGGCGAAGAAATGCCTTTCACTGTAGAAACATACAATGAATTAGTACCAACATCACCACAACAATATAGAGAACGCGAGCAATTTGATCTCAATGAGATGAGAACTGCAGCCGGTCTTCCTACCAAAGCTATATACAACAAAGACAAAAAAGCACAAGACATTAAGAATCTGTTAACCAACGCAGGAATGTAAATGCCCTATAATAAAGTTATCGCTATTGGCGATAGTTTCACTAGAGGTGATGAGCTGGCTGATTGTCCGCCTCAGACTGAAATTGACGACTGTGCTAGTTCTTTCACTTGGCCAGCATTATTAGCAAAATCATTAGACGCAACATATCAATCATGCTCACTTGGTGGAGCGGGTAATCAATGGATAAGTTGGCAAGTTGCTTGCCGAATTAAACAAGATACACTATATATTATAAATTGGTCATGGTATGAAAGGTTTGACTACGTTGATATTGAAACAGATCTTTGGACGACAACTCATCCACAACACGAGGACAAGTTAAATCATTATTTTTATCGTAATATAGACAGTGATATCTGGAACTTGCATAGGAACTTGCAACAGATGCACAGTACTATTTCTTTATTAAAACAAAACAATATTGATTTCATTATGACTTGTTTAGATACACACTATAGTCTTACCTACAATGATATGCGATCGCCAGGCCCTGGAACAATAGCCTGGACAAGAGCAATAGCAAGTTTACAAGAACAAGTAGTACCATATATCATAGACTTTGAAGGTATGAGTTTTTTAGAATGGAGCAAACATAGACAATACCCTATAGGACCTAACGGGCACCCTTTAGAAAAAGCACATGCAGAGGCCGCAAAGTACATAAATACCAATGTAATAGAAGGAATGACAAATGAACATAGATAAACTTAGAGAAGAGATTGCATATGACGAAGGCTCAGTTAATAAAATATACCTCGACCATCTCGGGTTGCCTACTTTTGGCATTGGTCATCTGGTTATTGATAGTGATCCAGAGTATGGACAAGAAGTTGGCACACCTGTCTCAGAAGATAGATGCAATTCCGCCTTCGACGAAGACGTTAAAACAGTGCTTAACGACTGCACAATACTATATGGCGACTTCGATGATTTGCCAGAAGAAGCTCAAAGAATAATAGCAAACATGATGTTCAATATGGGCAGACCGAGACTAAGCAAGTTTAAGGGAATGAAGCGTGGAGTAGATGCTAAAGATTGGAATGCGGCCGCTGACGAAATGGTTGATTCCAACTGGTATAGACAAGTAACAAAACGTGCTGATAGACTAGTTGCACGTATGAGAGCAATTGAAATAGACGACTAATGAGATTTTACGCAGTATTAATAATACTAGCAGTCCTCGGCGGCTGTGGCTATGGAGTGTATCTATATTACAAAGATACACAACAACGTATTGCGACATTAAGAGAAAACGCTGTGAAACTAGAAAGCAGTAACAAAAGCCTCACTGCACAAATAGAGGCTATGAAACAAAATGCAGAGAAACAAGCACAGTTATCAAAAGAACTGCAGGATAACTTGGAAAAAGCACGTAAAGCAAACACAGTGATCAAAGATCTACTAGCCAAAACTGATTTGGTAAAAAATAGTCTAGCAGATCCACTAGCATCAGAGAAACGAATAAATGAAGAAATTGATACCTTTTTTGGTTCTATTGAGTCTGCTACTAGTAAGTAGTTGCTCTTTAATACCTGAGAAAGAAATTGTAACAAAAGTTGAAATATACAAGCCCACAATTGACATTGTAGAAAGGCCCAAGCAACTCTCTCTGAAAGACGCTAACATAGTTGTTATCACAGAAAAGAATATCAAAGAAGTGATCGAACGTGTGAAAAATGCACAAGGAAGTTTTGTTGTATATGCTCTCGATCCAAAAAGTTTTGAAGCACTTGCAATCAACATGGAACAGATCAAGTTGTATATTGAATCTCAAAATAAAATTATTCTGTATTATGAGAAATCTGTAGCAGAAGAGCTTGACAAACCCACAAAAAAATAGTATAATAAACTATGAATAATCCATATAGCACATTGGGTGTTCCGCGTAATGCAGACGCCAGTACCATCAAACGAGCTTATAAAGAAAAAGCAAAAGAGCATCATCCTGACCGTGGTGGCGATACAAATAAATTTGCAGAGATCAGTAATGCATATGATATCCTAAAAGATCCAAACAAACGTGCTTTCTTTGATCAAACAGGAAGTACAGATCAACAACAAGGATTTAATCGACCAAGAAGTCCGTTTGGTTTTGAAGATATTTTCAGTCAAGTTTTTAAGCAACAACAACAACGTCCACCAGAAGCTAGAATAAGTATAGCAATTGATTTAGCAGATTCAATACGTGGAGGAAAACGCATAATAGGAGTACAAACTCCACTAGGAACGAGCAATGTTGAAATAGATGTGCCTAAAGGTATAGTGCATGGAGAAAATATACGTTATCCAAAAGCAGCACCAGGTGAATTAGACCTAATTGTAAGTTTTAGAATCAGAGCTCATCCAAAATGGCAACGTAACGGCATGGATATGCATACTGAAATCCAAGTTGATTTCTGGACGTTAATAATCGGCGGTGACGTAACTGTAATTGATGTTCTTGAAAAAAAATATGATTTACGTATACCTCCGCGTACCAATCCTGGATCAGTTATGAGATTAGGACAGTGCGGAGTATTTAGAGATAGACACAATCCTGGAGACATATTTGTGAAACTTATCGCAACACTTCCAGCCCACATACCTGATGAAGTTATTGAGACCATTAGAAAGTACAAATAAATACTATAAACTAAGGAGTAACATGCAGAATAATCCTGAAATTGAAAACATATTGGCACAGGCACTAAAGATTGCCATAACTAAGAAACACGAATATGTAACACTCGAGCATTTAACTTTGGCACTAGTAAGACATAGTCGTTTTTGGAGATGTCTTGAACAATTTGGTGTATCTCCACAAGCAATTGAACACGACCTTAACTTGTATCTTGATGGTCAGGCCATACTGAAAGCTAACAAAAAACTTACAAAAGAACCAAGAAAAACCAATGCACTTGAAAGAGTTTTTAATAGAGCTCTAACACAAGTTATGTTTGGTGGCAGACGTAGCATGAGTACCATTGATATATGGCTTGCTATAATGGCTGAAAATAACAGTCATGCAGTTTATTTTATGCAAAAACACGGAGTAAGCAAACAAGAATTTGTAATGCACTGGCAACAATCTTACGAGACTAAAAGCAATTCTGAAACAATGCCTATCAATCATGCTAACGACATACTAGATGAACATTGTATTAACATTTCTAAATTAGCAGTCGAAGATAAACTTGAACCAGTTATTGGACGTGAATTTGAACTTGAAGAAATTGTTACAGTATTAGCAAAACGTTTTAAAAGTAACGTACTAATGGTAGGTGATCCTGGTGTGGGTAAAACTGCTATAGCAGAAGGACTTGCTACAAGAATCAAAGACAACGATGTTCCAAAGTTTTTAACAGGGTTTGAAGTATGGGGATTAGAAATTGGCAGTTTACTAGCAGGATCAAAATATAGAGGTGAGTTTGAAGAAAAGCTCAAAGACGTCATCTCTGCATTAGAAACAAAGAAAAATTGTATACTTTTTATAGATGAAGCACACACCATGAAAGGTGCTGGGTCAACTGGCGGTAGCAGTCTTGATTTTGCTAATATGATCAAGCCAGCAATTACCAATGGTTCATTAAAAGTAGTAGCAAGTACTACTTGGGAAGAGTTTTATGATAGCTTTGAAAAAGATCGTGCGTTAATGAGACGCTTCTACAGAGTTAGCATCAACGAGCCCGACAAAGACACAACAGTTAAGATTTTGCAAGGACTCAAACCTCGCTTAGAGAAGTTTCATAATGTACAAATTAGTGAACCTGCAATAACAAAAGCTGTCGAAATGGCAACAAGATATATGAGTGATAAGAAAAATCCTGACAAGAGTATTGACTTAATTGACGCTGCATGTGCAGTTGAACGTATTAAAGATAAACAAGGTTTAGTTGTTGATGAGGAACTAATTGATATACAAGTTGCAAGGATTGCTAATATTCCTGAAAGCAAGGTAGCCAGCGATATAAGTGACAAAGTTAAAGATTTGGATAGTAATATCAAACAGAAACTGTTTGGACAAGACCATGTAGTTGAAGATGTGCTAGAAAGATTATATGTAAACTATGCAGGTATAGGAACACCAAGTCGTCCAATGGGTGCATTCTTATTTTTAGGGCCAACAGGAACTGGTAAAACAGAATTTGCCAAATTACTAAGTGCAAACTTAGATATGCATCTGTTACGATATGATATGAGTGAGTATCAAGACAAACATACAGTAAGCAGTCTACTAGGTGCTCCTCCAGGATTTGTTGGTTACGATGATTCAAATCTAGGTGGAGGTAAACTAATTTCAGATGTATCAAAGCATCCTTACAGTGTGTTATTATTTGATGAAATTGAAAAAGCACATCCTGATGTTGCAAATATATTTTTACAGATAATGGACGAAGGTAAGATCACAGGGTCCAATGGTAAAATAGTTGATGTTAAGAACTGTGTCATAATACTCACGTCAAACTTAGGCGCAAGAGATAACGAAAACAATAGCATCGGGTTTGGTCAAGAGCTAACAAAAACAGGTAGCGAAGACAAAGCAGTTAAGGACTTCTTCAAGCCTGAGCTACGTAACAGATTGGACTTGATTGTAAAGTTTAAGTCACTCCAACCAATGGCAATTAAAAAAATTGTTGCAAAGTTTATTGGTGAACTTAGAGAGAGTCTACGTGCAAAGAACATTAATATTATTGTTACTGAACCATTGGTTGATCACTTAGTCGAAGTAGGCTATGATCCAAAGATGGGTGCAAGACCATTGGGACGTAAAATTGATGAGCTAATTAAAGTACCATTAAGTAAGAAAATACTATTTGAGCAATTAGAGAACTGCCATCTCACTTGTGACTTGTTTATCAAAGGTAAGAAACGTAGAGTAAGTTTTAAATCACAACCAAAAACAACTGTAAGTGGTGGTGAGGTTAATGAAAACGGTATAGTAGTCGTAAACGAGACAACACTAGAAAGCGATAAATAACAGCATGGCAAAGATAAACACAACATCAATTACAATAACACTTAGCGAACTAGTACGTGACGATGCTCCTGCAAGAGACATACTAACTGCTGACACGATTTCACAGCTAGAAGCAGTAATTACGCAACTAGCAACTGAAGGCGGAAGTGCAAACGTTCTTGTTGAACTAACAAAAGCAGAGTAAAATGAAGTCAAGCGGTCTTGTACTGATTACAGAAACTATATATGCGGCAGGCACGCCTACAACAGTGACAGGTACTAGACAAAAAGGTGTGGGCTACTATCACGGACAAGGCAATGGACAAAACATACGTTTTATAGCAGATGACTTTCCTGGCATAGTAACTATACAGGCAAGTTTAGATACTGATCCAAAAACTGCTGATAGTTACCCTGCAGACTATCCAACTGGACTTATAGAAGCAGACTGGTTTGACGTCTATACATTTCCAGGAGACAGTGCAATAGACGGCTCAACTGCGATTACAACTGATTATAGCATATATTTGCCAGGTAAGTACACTTGGGTACGTGCAATAGTATCACAATTTGACAGTGGAAAAATTGGCCCAATAACAATGAGCTACTAGGAAAGACAAATGGCATTAAAAAAGTTAGTAATTATACCCGGAGGCTTTCATCCTTTTCATGCAGGACACAAAGCATTATATGATGCCGCCGTTGCACAGTTTCCTAAAGCAGATGTATTCATTGCCGCAACCGATGATAAGAGCAACAGACCATTTCCTTTCAAATTGAAGAAAACACTTGCAGGAATAGCAGGCATACCAGCACATAGATTTGTGCAGGTTAAGTCACCATTCCAACCAAAAGAAATTACTGGCTTATACAATCCAGATGAAACACAATTAATTTTTGTACGTAGTGACAAAGACTCTGGTGTAACTCCGTTACCGGGTGGCTTTAAAAAAGATGGAAGTGCAAGTTACTTGCAACCATTGAAGAGACAAAAGCCAGAGCCAATGACACAACACGGCTTTATGACTTATCTACCAACTGTACAATTTGGTCCTGGAATGACCAGTGCTACAGAAATACGTGGCAAGTGGCCTGGAATGTCCCCAGAAGAAAAAGAAGACCTCATTGTTAACCTGTATCCAATGAACAGTAAGCCAATGATCAGCAAGGCAGTTGAAATATTCAATAATGTACTGGCAGAAGAAAAAGCACAAATTAACATGCCAATGGGATCAATTAAAAAAGCAATAGAAGAAGCAGATAAAAAATGCGGTCCTGGAGAATACTATTGCAGAATGAGTAAAAAATGTAAGCCAATTCCTAAAGGTTTTCATGTGATGCCAGATGGCGAACTGATGAAAGACGAAGTACACGAAACATCAATTATAAACAAAGGCGATGAAATATCTATTATACCAGCAGGCGGTATGGGTACACACAGTGAAGCAAGTTTAAAAAGCAATCTCGGCGACAAACTACGTACACTTGCAGACATGTTAGATGATGAGAACTATGATAACCTTGAGTATGTAATATACAAATCAGGTGCAATGGAGTCACTTGTAGGCGCACTTAGACAGTACCAAAGTTTCAAAAACAAACGTGGTGCACGGCCTATTAAAAAAGATGTTGAGATTGATATAAGCAACGAATCAGGATTTTCAAAAGAGTTACCAACAATTGATCAAGAGATGAACGCATATTTCAAAGACAGGAAGATGGGAGAATCTGAAGATTACTTGCCAGAAGATGAAACATTACAAGAATATGTGTTTCAAAGCCGTCCACTGAGAGTACTTGATAATATTGCATCACGTAAGGATGTACAAAAGTTTCCAATCAAATTTGATGATGGAACTACCGTGGAAGTTTCACCAAAGATGGCAAAAAAGTTTATGGATATCTACACTACAAAAGATACCGAAACACAAAAAATTATTGATAAAAAGATTAGTCGTAAAGAAGTGTTTGTAAAAACATTCAATGATCTTATGCAAGGCAAACGTACAACAGGCGTTACCGTCGGCGACATACGATAAATTTACACTCCTGTAATTTAATCATTAAATACGTATATAATTAACACATGAGGAACCTATGGTTGATCCAATAAAAACTACTGGCGAAATAGCAGAAGATCCGAACAAGATTCAAGTAAACATTGATGAACTGAAAAAAACCAAAGTGCATATTTGTATGCCTTGTTACGGTGGTATGTTACATGAATCTACCTTTATGAGTTATATACGATGGTCAAACACTGCACGACAACTTGGCATTGACTACACAGTCGAAACACTCACAAATGAAAGTTTAATATCACGTGCAAGAAATACTATGGTTGCTAAGTTTTTAAACAACAAAGAATCTACACACCTTATGTTTATAGACAGTGATATAGGTTGGGAGCCGTGGCACTTATTGTTATTGTTGCACCACGACAAAGATGTAATTGGCGGTATGTACCCTCTTAAAGGCTTGCCAGTAAAATGGTGCATCAATGCAGTAGAAAATGGCGAAGAAGAAGACGCAGGTAGACTCGTCGAAGTTTCAAAAACCGGTACAGGTTTTATGCTGATTAAACGTGATGTGTTTGCTAAATTAGTTGATCATCCAGCCACTGTGCCATTTACAAATGACATTGGGTTACCCGAAGAACTAAACAAATACATGCGTACATTCTTTGATACAGATGTCCGAGAAGGTCGTTACTATTCAGAAGACTGGACATTTTGTGAAAACTGGAGAGACCTAGGTGGTAAAGTATGGGTTGACAAACGTATATTATTAAAGCACACAGGAACATACACATATGATGCGGTCGGGCAAGATGCAACCTATAGAGCACTACATGAAGAATTAAAAGATACTGCACCTGTACAAGTTGATCCAGAACAAGGCAAGATAGAACAAGGCACTATTCCACAACAACAAGCAGATCTTCCACCCGAACGCAGGAGTGCAAAGGTACTTGCTAAAACTACAGGTAAGTCAAAGAAAAAGAAAGCATCATGATAAAATTTGCAATCTTCGGGGCAAATGGAGGTATGGGAAGTGCCTGTTGCCGTGAACTGCAAAAACATGATATAGATATAGATCAATTTACACGTGCTGATCTCGACTTTGAAGATTCAGAGGCAGTATCGAATTTTGATCTTTCAGGCTATTCCCATATTCTAAATTGCACCGGGACTACAATTGGAACTTATCAAGGATTTATAAACAATCACTTTACAAATATTGTGAAACAAATTACAGTAAATCTTACAAATAACTTGTTATTACTTAAAAATTTTATTAACACCAACCCAAATGGGCACTATATTTGGATAGGATCAATTGTTAGTGAAACACCAAGACCTTTTCATAGTATCTACGGTTGTACCAAACTAGCGAGTACTTTTGCTACAAATCTTATCTCACAGGAAGCAGAGAATATGAAGATTACAGAAGTTCGGTTAGGAGTTACTGCTACTAATATAAGGCATACTAACTACAATGGGTCAAAAACAAAACAACAAGTAGACCAAGAATATATCGATGATAATGCGATGTCTGCTGATAACTGTGCAACAAAAATTATCAATGGTGTTTTTAAAAATAAATTAATGATAGAAATAAATGATTAAAATTTTACAACCAATAATAAGCGACGCCGCAGTTGATCATAGAGGCGCAATTTTTAGTTATGTGCCTACTGAGGATATCAAAGAGTTCTGTTATATCTCTACACGTGCTGGTGTAGAACGCGGACATCATTATCACAAAGAATTTAATGAATATATCATGCTCGTAGAAGGCGAAGGCATTTATCTATGTCCTAAACAAAATAATAAATTTGTGGTTGGTCCTGGACAAGTAATTTATATACCTGTAAATTGTCCGCATACTTTTGTTCCACTTACTGATTGTAAGAGCGTGAGTTTACTTACAAAGCCATGGGACCAGTGTGATGAACCGATAACAAGTTATCCATGAGAATTTTACTGTTAGGTGCAACCGGTTATATAGGAGGAAGTCTTGCGGCTCTTCGTCCGCATTGGGAATGGACACTATGCAATTCAACTACATTCGATCTTCTTGATTTTGAAGGAGAAATAGCTTATCATGACACAATTATAAACTGTGCTGGTTGGTATGGGGGCTTACCATTTAACAAAATGCATAGAGAACAAATAATGGTTAAAAACGCACAAATGTTTGCAACTGTTGATCGCATCACTCGGCAGGTAAAACCTAAAAAAGTTATTAGCATCGGAAGTGGTTGTGTGTACCCAGGAAATTTAAAAGATAATATCACAGAAGAACTAATCGGTACTGGCCCTTATCACGATAGTGTAAAATATAGCGGTGTTGCAAAAAAGTTAGAACTAGACTTACTGCATCAGTTACCTGATACAATAGGTTGGGAGTTTCTTATATTATGTAATGTTTATGGTCCTGGAGAACACACAAGCTCTGAAAAGAGTCATGTTGTTGGTGGACTTATACAAAAGTTTTTGAATGGAAATAATAAACTTATGGGAACAGGTACAGGAATACGTGACTTTTTTTATATAAAAGATGCTGCAGAAGCAATTTGTAGATTTGTAGAAATACCCGCAACCAATAGCCATACAAACATAAGCAGTGGTAAAGGAACTACAATCAAAGACTTAGTTAAACCTATTGCGAAATATACAAATACACAAGAACTAAAATGGAGCAACAATCCATCTGAAGACGGAGTTCCAATAAAAATTTTAGACAATAAAAAAATGCAGTCAACAATTGGTACCTGGTCCTATTGTGGTTTAGATTTAGGTATCAAAAATACTGTTGATTACATTCGAGATACCAGAAAGCCAGTTAATTTAGATGCCAGGTAAACTTTTAATAACATTTGGATGTAGTTGGACATATGGTGTTGGTGTGTCTTACCACCCGGGCATGTCAGAATCTGACATTCAGAAAAACTTTTGGGATAATGATATTGCAAACACTTTGTCATTTCGTGGTATCGTTTCAAAGAAGTTAAACTATACTAATAAAAATTTTAGTGCGGGTGGTAGTAGTAATCAGATGCAATTTAGGCTTGCAAAAGAGTACTTTGGTAGTAATGAGTTTGACAGAGACAGCGAATATTATAGTGAAATAGTTGTACTATGGGGTATTACTAGTATCTATCGAGATGAATTGTATAGTAACTTAGAAGACAGAACTATTAATTTTATGTATTCGTCAGAAGATGCTCTCCATGTCAGCAGCCGTAAGCAGTATGTTAAATACTTTTTCAACGACAATGACGAAATAAGAAAGATTGCACTTGATATATTATTTTGGGATAAGTTTTTTTCCAAAAACAATGTAACTAATTATTGGTTTGACACTTTTAATCATAATGATTATCCAATCCCAAGTCTTGAACTTACATCTTTTGAAAAAAGTTATAATCAGTGTGCTGGTACAGATTGGCCCACCTGGAACGATCTAATAAAGCAACATATTCACCATGTTGATCCAAAAATTCTCAATGAGATATATGACATAGAAAGATTTGACTGGGCTAAGATATTAGTAGATTTTCCAGGCTTTACTAATTTTATTGATTTTGCCACTAAAAATCGCGATCTAGCAAGTTATCTAGCACTGCACAATGGTTTAGATAATTTGGATAGCCAAACACATATGAGCAATTGGGAACCTGATACTATCAGTATTAAGTTTTTAGCAGACATTGGTATTGTAAATCCAATTTCCTTTCATCCTACTCAACGTGGGCACCAGCAACTGGCTGATTATTTTATAGAAAAAATTAGTGTAAAATAACTAGCATAAATACA
>Ga0209634_1001114_pt1 | contig 20097 bp, 20 predicted proteins | sample LinPmetageLP40_FD_184043 | JGI IMG/M metagenome (GOLD analysis project Ga0209634, IMG submission 184043) | Marine viral communities from the Pacific Ocean - LP-40 (SPAdes) (version 2) | ecosystem: Environmental > Aquatic > Marine > Oceanic | place: Pacific Ocean | collected 2010-08-26 | reverse complement strand
AAACTAATACACCAACACCTATGGGTAATTGGTACACAGGAGTTAATACAAATTCTATAAGAACAACTTGGATTGATTCATTAGTTTATCCAAAACCATATGCTACAGCTTTTAATAGTTCTAATACTGGAACTTTCCCTACAATTATAGGTGAAACAGGATTAGGTCAAAGCGTATTGTTTGAGCACGAAGTAGGAACAGATCAAATTAATCCAAATGGAAGTACAACAGTGTTAACTTCTTTTGCACAATCTTATGACTTTGCTTTACAAACAGATCAAGGTATTGGAGAATACTTTTTAGCTATGAGAAGATTTTTACCTAACTTTAAAAATTTAGTAGGGGACGCACAAGTTACTATTTCAGTAGCTGATTACCCTGCAGATCCTAATACAAATACAGCTTTAAGTCCCTTTACAATTACATCAACTACGACTAAAGTAGATACAAGAGCACGCGGTAGATATGCTGCGCTTAAAATAGAGAATACAGGATCAGGACAATCTTGGAGATTTGGTACATTCCAAGCTGACTTGCAACCAGACGGAAGAAGATAATGACTAGAATAGTAATAAGATTACCAGAACCTAAAAAAGAATATAGTGAAGATAACCAAAGACAAATTAATAGATCTTTAACTTCTATTATTGAACAATTAAATTCTACTTTTTTAACACAACTTAAAGAAGATTCAGAGAGGTTTACTTGGTTTAATGGCTAATATATATAAAAAAGTAAATGCAGATTTAATATCTACTACTCAAAAAGATGTTTATACAGTACCTAGTAATACCAGATCTTTAATAAAATCTATTCATATTTACAATGAAGGTGCTGGAAATGCTGCTGTTACAATTAAAATTAATTCAGGTGGTGTAGATTATTTTTATGGTAAAAAAACTATAGCAGCAGATGCTACTGACGAATTTGTTGTTAATATATTAGTGCTACAAGAGAATGATATATTAAAGATGTTATCAGATATTACTGGACCAGATGTAACCGTTAGTTTATTGGAAATAAATAGGGAGGACAGATAATGTCATTTGTAGAGACAGAAGCTTCAGTTAGATATGAGATAATAAATGGTAAAAAAGTACCAGTAATTACACCTAAATGTGAAATAACTTTAACTAACACAGAAACAGGTAAAGAGTATATGTCCGATGCAGAAGCATTAGCAGATGTACAAAATAATGATACAGATACTAAAGCAGAACACATAAGAAGAGACGTTAAATTAACCGTAGAAGAGATAAATTTAGGAGCAGGAGCTAATATATTCTAGATTGACGAAGGAGTAAAAAACAAGTAAAATGAAGGATACCAGCTTACATTCAAGAGTTGCTATCTTGCATTTCAACAATACAATAGAGATATAAATTATGGGATTCAATCCGTTTAAAAAAGCAAGAAAATTTGTTAAAAAACTTATACCAAAGGAAATACGTCCTTTCATACCTTACATTGCAGCAGCAATGGGTCCAGCTAGTTTTGCTACAACTGGTATATTTTCTAACCCTGCAATAACAAAAGCTCTTCTTGCTGGTGGTACTAAATTTGCTACAGATGATGAAGCAGATTTAAAAGATATTGGTATTACAGCTGCATTAGCCGCAGCTCCAGACGCATTAGGACAATTTTCTAAATCAGGAGAAGCTGCAAAATTATCAATGGGAGATAAAGGTTTTTTTAAACAACAAGCACAACTTGCTTCATCCAAACTTGCGGGTAAAGCAGCAGATAGTCCTTACTTAACTATGGGAGCTCAAGCTGGAATTGACACTGGTATTAAACAAGCAGAATTAAATCAACAAGCAATAGATGATTACAATGCAAGTTTACTTTCACAAGGAATGCAAAACAAAGGTGATCGAAGAACAGCTATCTTTAATATATTTAAAAATGCTAACTATGATGAAGATGATATTAATATTATGTTAGATAAATATGGTTACGCCGACGGTGGTAGAGCAGGATATAGATATGGTACAATGGTTAAAACAAAAGCTCCCCCTTCAGCTGCATCAGATAATGGAATTATGGAAGTTATAAAAGTAGATGCAGAAGTAGACAAAGACGGTGATAAAGAAGAAATGTCTATGGAAGAATTTGTAGAAATGATGAAGGGTGGTGATGATAATGATATTGAGGATAGTTTAGATTATGCACAACAAGGTCTAGGTATGTTACAAGGTAATGTTAAGCCAATGCCGATGATGAGATTCGCGGACGGCGGTGATGTAGAAATAGATTTTGGTGGTATAAGAGAAGCTGTAGAAAATTCTCCAATGAGTAATGAAAGAGTTGTTCAAATGTATGTATCAGATTCAGCTGGTGTTATTCCATTAGCAGATGGTGATGCTGTTAAAGGAAGAACTATGGATATGATGGCAATAGGTGCAATAGAACCATATGGTAAAGATGATTTTAGAGATCCTGATGGTTATGAAAGATTTATAGATATATTTACAGAATTTAAAAATAGAAATGATCAAAAAAATAAAGAACTTAATTCTGAAGGTATGAAAGAAGGTGGCTTAATGAATTTAGGTGGAAGAGAAATGGATATGAGAAAAGGTGGGTTTATACCCATAGGTAAAAAAGAAAGAGCAGATGATGTACCTGCAAGACTTTCTAAAAATGAATTTGTAATGACAGCAAATGCTGTTAGAGCAGCAGGTGGTGGCAGTGTTAATAAAGGAGCAAAACGAATGTACAACTTAATGAATAACTTAGAGGCAAGAAAATAATGGCAATAACAGAAACTAGACAGTATAGGGAACCCTTTGTAGAAGCCGCCGGTCTTGGCGTAACAAATGAAGGCTTAAGATTATTAGGTCAATCATTACCAACATCTACATACACTGGTTCACAGTTTGTTCAGGGTCAAGCACAATTAGAAAAAGATGCAGCAACAGCAGCAGCTAGTCTTGGTCAGTTAACAGGTACAGGTGAAGGAACAGCCCAACAAGCTGGTTCACTTGCATCTTATATGTCTCCATATCAAGAACAAGTTATTGATGCTTCTTTAAATGCATTAGAGAGAGAACAACAAAAAGGTTTAGGTGCTTTAAGAAATAGAGCAGTTCAAGCTGGAGCATATGGCGGTGGTAGAGAATCTGCAATGATGGGTGAGTATCAAGCATCCGCTGACGTTGCAAGAGCTGTACAAGAAGCTCAAATGAGACAACAAGGCTTTGCAGATGCAAGACAAGCAAGATCAGCAGATCTTGCAGCACAACAAGGTTTAGGTACATACCAAACTCAATTAGGTGCACAACAAAGACAATTAGGTCAAGCTGATTTAGCTGCACAACAAGAAGCAGCAAGAGAAGCAGCGTTTGCAGATTACACTAGACTAGGTTTAGTTGGTCCACAATTAGCATCAGTTATCGGTGGTTTCCCGGCAGCAACACAAGTTCAATCAACTCCTCCTCCAAGCACAACACAACAATTACTAGGACTAGGTATTGGTGCTGCAGGATTAGGTGGAGCTATTAAGGGTTTATTTTAATGAGCAGAATCTTACGAAGACCTATGTTTAGAGGTGGTCCGGTCTCTAGTTATGGAACGGGGATCGCTACAGGTCTAGGATATAATGATGGTGGTAGAGTAGGATATTCAGAAGCTGGACCAGTTAAAAGTTACGAACAAACAATAAAAGATGAAAAAAGAAAACAAGAAATATTAAGTAAAGGTTTTAAAACAGAAGAAGAGTTTATGCAAGAATACGATAAAATGCTTCTAGCAAACGAACCTCAAATTTTATATGGAATAGATGAAATTACTCCTGGTGGTTTTATTGAAAAAGAACAAGCAAACTTTGATGCAATTAGTAGCGATTCAGCTAAAAATGCTTTTGTAGCTGAAAAACTTGCAGAACAAAATAAAATAATAAAAGAAGCAGAAAATTTAAATATAGATTCAAGCTTATTACCAAAAAATGAAACACCACCACCTGAAACACCACCACCTGAAACACCACCACCTGAAACACCAGCACTTAAATCAGATAAAGAAGTTATGCAAGAATATATGGATATGTTTAAAGAAAGTCTTGGTGGAGACAAAGATGAATTAAATAGACAAAGATATTTAGAGATTGCTAAATTTGGTGCTAATTTAATGGCACAACCTGGAGGACAATCTTTAGGTGAAGCTGTTGGTAAAGCTGGTTCACCAGCCTTAGAAGGTTTTTCTAAAATAGATGCAGCCGAAAGAGCAGGAGATAGACAAGCTAAAACATTAGGATTTCAAGCAGCTCTTAGACAATTAGAGGATAGTCCATTAGAAAAAAATGCTAAAGCATTAGCTAGATTAACTGGAACTAGTGTAAAAGATGCTGCAGTATCATTATCTAAAAACGCATCTAGTGGAAGAAACAAACTTGAAACTATAAAAATTATTATGTCAAGTTTAGAAACTAGTCCCGGCACGGCGTATGCGGTTGGTGAAATAATGTATGAAAACAATATTAAAAGAAAAGATATTATGAAACACCCAGACCCAACTAAAACAACAGGTAGTGAAGTAAAAAATAAATATTATTATTTTGAAAAAGCAGGACCTAGTGGAGAAGTAATGGGTAAATGGAATGGCAAAAAATTTATATTACCCGGCGAAGAAGGTTTTTAACAAAGGAGCATAAATGCCTATTACTCCATTAAGTTTAGAAGAATCAAAACAAAAAGAAAAAGACGAAGAAGTTGGCTTTTTTGAATCAGCACTTGCTGGTGTAGCCACAGGTCTTTGGAATATACCAAAAGGTTTTGTATCATTAGGTGCAGAACTATTTGATTTAATAGGAGACACTAATACAGCTAAAAGTGTAGAGAAATGGTTTGATGACGTCAATCCCTTTGACGATGAAGCTGAAGCAAGAACCATAGGTAAAATTACTCAAGCATTAACACAGATAGGTATACCTGCTGTTCAAGGTTATAAGATAGGATCTCAATTAGCGACAAGAGCATTACAAGCTAAAAAAGGTAGTAAGTATATGAGTATGGGTAAGATAGGGTCTAAGATTATGAGCCCTACTGCAGGAGGTGTAGTGGGTGCTGGCATTGGAGAGGCATTAGTAGCTGATGAAGACATTGGCACTTTTGCTGATATGGCTAGAGGTACGTCCTTAGAACCTTATGCTATTACTATGATGGATAAAGAAGAAAAAGAAAGTGGTAGACAAGATGCATACAGAAAATTAAAAAATAGATTAAAGTTTGGTACTGAAGGTGCTTTATTTAATTTAGGTATTATTGGTGCAGGAAAAGGAATTAAAGCATTAAGAGGTTCAGGAGATAAAGTATTAGATGAATACTCATCAAATGCTATTCAACAAAACTTTGAAAAATTTGGAGAGTTTGGAATGTCTGCTAAAGGAGCAGGTCCTAGAGGTACTTTTGAAAGCAAAGAATATTTTGATGGTATGAAAAAAGGTGCAAACATTGCAGCCACTAATACTGTAAAAGAAATAGACACAAGTCTTAAAAATTTGGGTGATGAATTTTATGATCAATATTTAAATACAAGAAAAGGTATAAATGAAAAGAGAACAGGTCAAGAAATATTTAGAACAGACTTACAAGAAATTGTAAGTCCTACTAGTCAAAACTCTCAAAGACTTATAGATCCAAAATCTAAAACAAGAGTAGCTGAAGAACTAAGTGCAGTTAAAGAGTTTAAACAATTAGAAGAAGAATTAGTTGATTTAGGTAGAGAACTAGATAGTGGAAAATCTATTAGTGATGAAGTTATGAATAAAAAACTATTAGAAGTTAATTCTAAAAAACAAATTTTAGAAAGTAGAGTACCTAATGTAGAAGAACTATCTAAAAAAATTTCAACTAGAGGAGCTTTTACTATAGATGATTATGTAAAAATTGGTGAAGAATCTGATGCATTTAAAAAAATTTTAAACAAAGTTAAAAGTGTTGGTGGAGATTCTATAAAATTAAGAAACGCAATTATCAATGCAAGACTATCTATTGATAATATGTCAAGTAAATTGTATTTACAAAACATAGATGAAACAACTGCTAAAGCTATTACAGATAATTTTGGAAGATATACTACAAGAGTTTATGAAGGATTTGAAACAAAAGGTTTATTAGGGTTTAATAAATATAAACCTACTGAAGAAGTTATAGAAAGAAGTAAAGAAAAATATGTAAAGTATAGAATTGAAGAGCTTCAAAGCACAGGAAGACCAATTGATTCAGATACTATTCTAAAAGAAGCAGATGAAGAAGTTAGAAAATTTGCATCAAAAATAGCTAATGATGAAGTTACTCCTTATGATTTAAAAAATTCAAATGTAGGTGCAGAAGATTTAAAAAATGTAAGAATAGATAATTCTATTTTAAAAAATAAAGTATTAAATCCTTGGCAAGAAGAATTATTTGGAGTGATTAAAGATCCTTCATATACTTTTTTTGCAACAGTAGGAAAGCAAGCTAATTTAAATTATACCTTAGATTATTTAAACAGTATTGCTAGACAAGGTTCTGGTCCAAATGGTTTTATAAAATCTGTAGATCAAGTAGAAGATGCAATCTTAAAAAGTAAATATGGTTTCAGTAGAGAAATGGCCACAGCCAGAAGAGCTCAATTAATAGAGGCAGGTCCAGCTGGACAAAAAGAATTATTTGAACTTAATGAACAATTAACTAAAGCCAATAAAGAAGCTATGGCTGAATTATCTAATACTAATAAATATAAACAATATGTAAATACTACTAATGTACCAACACCTTTAGATGGCAAATACATAAAAGCTCCTACCTATGATCAAATTTTAGATGTAACAAGTGATTGGTTAAATAAAAGTAGTGTGGGTACTTTTTATAAATATGCAGTTCTTGCTCCAAAAGCAGGTTCACAAATTGCAAAAACAATTCTTTCTCCATTAACACACGTTAGAAACTTATTAAGCGCAGGAGCGTTTGTAGCTGCCAATGGTGCAGCGTTTCCAAATTATGGGGATATTAAATTATTATTACCTCAATCATTGGGTGGATCAGGAGCTGTAAAACAAGCTTACAATCTTACAGGTAAAAGAATTTTTGGAACATTAAGCAAAGATGATGAAGCTCTAACTCAAACTTTATTAAAAGTTGGAGTAGTAGATTCACAAGTTCAGTCTGGAGAAACTAAAAGATTAATAGGAGATATTATAAAAGATCCAGCTGCGGTTGAAAGAGGTTTATATAATAAACTTCCTAAAACTATAACAGATAGAACAAAAAAAGGTTTGTTAAAAACATATGCTAAATTACAAGATGCATATGTAGCTGAAGATGATTTTTGGAAAATAATTAATTGGAGCCTTGAGAAAAATAGATACTCTGGTCTTGCTAAAAAATTAGGTTTAAATAGTGATAACATTTTAAAAATTTTAGATAGAGATCCCGAAGCTATAAAAGCATTAGGAGACAATGGTCAAGCTATTGCAGATTACTTTATTAAAAGTGCACCAAGAATGGATTACATTAGAAGTGGTATTAATAATCAAGAAATTTATGAAAATTTTTTAAACGAAGTAGCAGGTAACTTAACGAGAAACCAAGTACCGAACTATGCATACATTGGTAGAACAGGTAGGGCATTAAGACAAACTCCTTTTGGAAATTTCATAGCATTTCCATTAGAAATTATGAGAACAGGTAATAATATTTTACAAAGATCTATAGATGAAATGACTAGTGGTATTCCAGAATTAGTAGGTCTTGGACAAAAAAGATTATTTAGTTTTGGAGCAACAGTGGGTGGTATTCCTTATGGATTAGTTGAAATGTTTAAAGCTAAAAATGATGTAACTGATAAAGAGATGGATGCTTTAAGAAAATTTGTACCTGAATGGTCACAAAATTCTACACTTTTACCTACTGGTAGAGATGAAAATGGTAATCTAAAATATATTGATTTTAGTTATATGAATGCATATGATACTTTAATTCGACCTTTTAATGCAATCGTTACACAATTAGGTGAAGGTAATAACAACAGAGAATCTTTAATGAAATCATTAGGAGAAGGTATGATTGAAAGTAGCACAGAGATATTAAAACCTTATGCAACAGAATCTATTTTTACTGAAGCATTAATTGATTCTACTTTTAGAAGAGGTTACGGAAGATCAGGTAGAAGAATATGGAGCGAAAAAGATGAGACTATGGTTAAAATTGGAAAAGGTATGTTACACGTAGGTAAATCTTTATCACCTGGTTCTATTTCACAAATGAAAAGATTAAGTCAAGCTGCAACAGGTACTACAGATAAGTATGGTAATTTATATAATTTATCAGATGAATTACCTGGACTATGGGGAGGTAGAGAAATAACTGTAGATCCTTCTAAATCTTTAGTTTATATGACAACTCGATTTGGTTCTGATCTAAAAAAAGATAATAATTTATTTATTGCTCCTTTGTTAAGAGGAGGAAGAGTAGATGCAGAAGATATTATTGATAGATATAAATATGCTGAATCAAGAAAATTTAATACAATGAAAGAAATGTATGCAAATATTAAAGCAGCTAGAGCTTTAGGTACACCAGAATATGAAATAAGAAAAACAGTATCTAGAAAAGGTATTGACAAAGATACTTTAAATAATTTATTTCAAGGAGTATTTACTCCAAGTAGACCTAATAATTTTTTTGTTAATAAAGTTTCAGAAATAAACAGAGATCTTAATAAAAAAGAAGGTGTGGATTTACCTAATCCATATTTCAAAGCTTTACCTGAAGTTAATGATTTAATAAATAGTAATAGAAGAATTAGTTTAGAAGATGGTAATGTATCTTTTTACAGACAAATAGAATCAGAACCACAAAATTTAACTCCTATTCAACCATTAAAATTACCTCCATCTAATGCGTCTGCAGCAGGAAAAACACCTATACTAAATCCTGTAAATATCAATAACCAAGCAACAACCGCGGTCAGAGGACAACAATTGTTTAATGATCGAGACGAAATAACCTTTAGCTAATTATGGCAATAGAACCCAAAACTACACGAGAACATATTTTATCTTTATACGGACATATATCCGGCGTTAAAAAAAATTTAAAACACGTGCACGAAGATGTAGAAAAATTGGGCGGTAAGATAGACAAGATCTATTGGGTTCTTTTAACTGTTGCGGGATCAGCAGTACTCTTTGCTTTAGAAAAAATAATCAACTAGGAGAAAATATGCAACTTTCAAAACACTTCAAACTTGAGGAGATGACCAAATCGATGACAGCGACACGTAAGGGTATAGATAATAAACCTGGAGCTGGAGATATAAAAAATTTAGAAAACGTTTGTTATAAAATTTTAGAACCACTACGAGCACATTTTGATTTACCAATTACAATTACCAGCGGATATCGTAGCGAAGAATTGTGTGAAGCGATCGGTAGCAAAAAGACATCGCAGCACGCGCTCGGCCAAGCCGTAGACCTAGAAATAGCATCTATACCTAATATTAAGATTGCTTACTGGCTACAAAACAACGTAGACTTTGATCAATTAATTTTAGAATACTATGACCCAGAAGATCCAGCAGGTGGTTGGGTACACGTTAGCTATAATGAAAATGGTGCTAACAGAAAACAAGTTTTAACATACGACGGTAAAAAATATGAAAACGGTCTTCCAGATATGAAATGGAAAGACGGCAAAGTTGTAAGTTAGCTTTATGAAAAATAGTTTGTTGGTGCATAAGCACTTAATTATTCGTGCTGAAGCTAGTAAACCACCAACAGATGAAGATTGGCTAAAAGATTGGATGATGGGTTTTATAGAATCCATTGAAATGAAGGTCTTTATGGGTCCTTATGTAAAATATTGTAATATGCCTGGCAACCGAGGTATCACAGCTGTTGCTATTATAGAAACATCACACATTGCTATGCATATTTGGGACGAACCAAAGCCTGCGTTAATGCAATTAGATGTTTATAGTTGTGGTGATTTTAGTCCTACAGATATTTGTAATAAGATTATGAAAGACTTTGATGTTCATAAAATAGAATACAAATACTTGAATCGTGAAACGGGATTACAGGATATTTAATTATTGTGGTGGTTCATCTCCACAAATATAACCAATAACTTTTTTACCTTTGTATTTATGGTAATATAAATTTTTCATAAAAGCTTTCTTTTTAGTTTCGTGTACTTTTACGTTTTGATGAAACCAACTACTACAGCTGCTTTGTATTTCAAACGTATCCATTTTAATGTCTCCACCAAATGTTAAATATAACAAGGTGATCATTATGGGTTTCATTTAATTAAATTTCATATCCCATAGCTAAAGTTAACATATAAACTTTTTTAGGAACTTTTTGTTGATTATCTACATAAGTATAGTGATTCATTTCTTTAACAATAGGTTTTGGTAAAGTATTTTCTTTTGTCATTTTACTTATGTTCCATTCCCAAACTTTACCATTACTAAATTTATTTTGATATAAAAAAGTTATATTGTGTTTATTTGCTATTTCAGTATTAATTCTTAATTTATCTTCTTGTAAAATAAAATCAGGAAATCTATTGTGTTCACAGTTTCTTTTTTTAAATTCAATAATTTTACTTTTATTCCAAAAATCAAAAGGTTTAGTTTTTATATTAGTTATTGCTAAGTTATCTTCTTGATATTCTGGTTTATTATTTAAATATTCTAATTGTATTTTTATATCGTGACTATCACTTTGATTAAAATTTATCATATCCAATCCCTTAATTCTTCACCCATAACTTCTGTAGCAATATTAATCTTTTTACGCAATGCTTTTTTAATTTTTTCATCAATAGTTTTTGTTGCTACAAGATCAACATAGGTTACAGATTTTTTCTGACCTATTCTATGTGCTCTGTCTTCTGATTGTAATCTTTTCTCAAGATCATAACCATTAGAATAATATATTACATTACTTGCAGCTGTAAGGGTAATACCATATCCACCGGTCTGTGGATTACCAACAAAGAATCGGGCATCGGAATTAGGATCTTGAAATTTTTCAATAGCCTTGGCTCTATCTTCTGACGAAGTTGCACCATAATATTGTACTACTGATTTAGCACCATAGGTTAATTGTTGGTCTTCATTTTTAGCTGTACTAATAGCTTCTACTATATTCTCTATATCGTGAATATAATTAGCCCAAATAATAGCTTTACCATTAGTATCTTCTAAAACTTTTAATAATTCTTTAAGTCTATTACTTTTAATTTCAGTTGTTGTGCCGTCGTCATTCTTTAAATGACCACAAGTAATTTGATGTAATCTCATCATTTGTGTTAAAACGTGAGGTGCTGTAGCCATTTTACCTCTTAGTGTAGCGAGGGCAGCGGATTTCATTGTAGCATAGGCTTTGCTTTGTTCTTCTGTAAGTTCTACTTGTCGTTCTATGTATATTTTTGGAGGAAGATCTAGACAATTTTCCTTAAGAACTCTGTCAGAAAAAGCTTTTAATATTTGTGCTAATTCATCTAATCTCTTATATCCACCTACAATTTGTACTTTACGACCACCAAAATTTCGATCTAGTAAAGTAGCATATCTATTTCTAAATGTATAATAAGAACTAAACCCAAGTAAGTGTTCATTTAAAAAAGCACATTGAGTATATAAATCTAGTGGTGATTTAGTTACAGGAGAACCTGTAAGTATTCTTCTATAATATGCAAGTTTACCTAAAGTAAGAATAGCTTTAGTTCTTTTTGCTGTTGGTGTTTTTATACTTGTAGATTCATCAACTGCCATTAAAGTTCTATGAGTTCTTAAAAACTTTCCAGCAAAATCTAAACCTTTCTTTGTACTAAAAGCTTCTACGTTCATAATTAAAATATGAAGATCATATCCTGTTTCAAATAATGAATCGTATTCTTTTAATTTTGATTTTGAAGATGAAGCTGTCCATAATACCATCTTAGGTTGTATATGACTAGCTAAATGATTTGGTATTTCTTGAGTATACCAATTGTTGTAAACACCTTTTGGTGCTATAATAAGTGCCCCATTTATTTTACCTTTGTCATAAAGTATAGCCATATTATCAACTAATACTTTAGATTTACCTGTACCCATTTCCATAAAATAAGCAAACTCTTGTTTATCCCAAGATTTTTCTAAAGCAGATAATTGATGCTTATAGGGTTTTGTTTTAAATTTATATTCCATAATTATTTTATTCTTTCTATTGACATTCATATAATAATCTTTATATCTTTGTCAACTAGAATAATAGAATGAAGAATAAAATTTTTGAATTATATAAACCAAACTCATTAAGAGAATTTTTAGACTTTTATAAAAATAATCCTAATGAAAAATTTGTTTACGTATTACAACATCCACCTGCAAATATAAATATTTTAGGTGCATCTGATTTTGGATACCTTGTAATCTGTTTGCCTAATTATGGTCCAGATTCTCAAATAATATTTTCATCAAGTCCTTTTGTTTTTAAAATGCAAAAAAACTTAAGAGACTTTAGAGAACAAGATTATGTATTGTTAACAGGAGATCCAGCTATTATTGGTATTTCTTGTGCAATCGTTTGTGATAAAACAAACGGTAAATTTAACCTTCTCAAATGGGATCGAAGAGAAGCTAAATACTATCCAATAAATTTCGATCTCTATCAGAAAGGATAATAATGAGCGTAAAACAAAAAATAAAAACTTTTACAGGAAGTGGTAGCTTTGATGTAAGAGAAGAAATGTTAAAAGATTCAAAAGATCTTTTAGATTCAGTTGAAGTAACTACTATAGCTGCAGAATGTCAAAAGTTAAAACAAAAAGAAGACGAAATTGCAGAACTAGAAGACAGGCTAAAATCAAAAAAACAAGAAGCTGATGATATTAGTTCTAGGGTTATACCAGAACTATTAGCAGAACAGAACTTAACTGAAATAAAGTTAGGTGATGGATCTGCAGTATCAGTTAAAAAAGAATTTAGGTGCACTCTTCCAAAAGATGAAACGAAAAGAGCTGCAGCCTATCAATGGCTTCGGGACAATAAGTTGGAGGATATTATTAAAAACAATATCTTTGTAACTTTCGGTCGTGGAGAAGATGACAAGGCGGAGCAATTGCTTAACCTTGCGGCAGAAAATGGGTTTGAACCACAACAGAAATCTGATGTGGCTTGGGCTACACTTACTGCCCTATTTAGAGAGCGTGTCGAGGCCGGTCTCGATATGCCCTCTGAAGTCTTTAATACTTGGATTAAAGACAAAACTAAAATAAGCCGGAAAAAATAATGGAGGATGTATAATGGCTAATGAAATAAAAGCTAAACAAGACACATCACTAGCACTGTTTGGTGATGACATATCCAAAGGTTTTGAAAATATGACGCAAGAAGATATGGCGTTACCTTTTGTCAGAATCTTAGGACAGCTATCACCGCAGGTAACTGATGGTGATGCAAAGTATATAGAAGGTGCCAAACCTGGTATGATCTATAATACTGTTACCAGCGAAATGTTCGATGGTAAAAAAGGTATCAAGGTTATTCCTTGTTACTATAAGAAAGATTATCCAGAATGGTCGGATAGAGGTGATGGTCCAGGTGCTCCTGTGGCTGTACACCTACCGAACAGTCCTATAATCCAAACAGGTAAGAGAGATGGTTCTAAAATTAGATTACCAAATGGTAACTACTTAGAAGAAACAGCTTCTTATTATGTAATGATTGAGACAAAGACAGGTGGTTATACTCCTGCTTTGATTACTATGAAGTCAACTCAATTAAACGTTAGCAAAAAATGGAATTCAATGATGAAAACCATACAAATTGCTGATGGAAAAGGTGGTTTTGTAATACCACCAATGCACGGGGTTGTGTACAATTTATCATCTACACTACAAAAGAACGACAAAGGTTCTTGGTATGGATGGGTTGTTACACAAGACAGAATATTAGGGCAAGAGGATAAATCTTTATACTTACAGTCTAAAGAATTTAATTCTAGTGCTTCTAAAGGTAATGTGCAAACAAAAGCAGATGTGGAAGAGAAAGTAGTGGATTCAACTCCCTACTAGTCAAATGGAGGGGGATTGTGAGATCCCCCTTTACAAAAAAAATTAGAAATGATAATGCAGGAAGAAAAATTTAAAAATATATTTAGTGGACTAACAATAGCATATGGACAATATCAACCCGGAGAACGTGGCGAAAACGGAAAACAAAAAGGCAAAGCTTTTATTGTTCGTAAACCCGTCACAGATGAACTCTGGAAAAACCATCTTGAAGGAAAAGGAGCAGCCCTCGGAATTATCCCTATTACGGAGAATAATGATTGCAGGTGGGGTTGTATTGATATCGATGAATATAATTTTGATCATAGCAAGCTCATTCAAAGCATACGAACTCTTAACCTCCCCTTAATCGTTTGCCGTTCTAAATCAGGTGGAGCACACGTCTTTTTATTTACTACAGAATTTATATCTGCATCTCTTATGCAGAACACACTTAAAAAATTTGCAAAAGTTTTAGGATACGAAGGTTGCGAGATCTTCCCTAAACAAACAGAAATACTTGTAGAACGTGGGGATACAGGTAATTTCTTAAATCTACCCTACTACAATGATGTGAAAGGATTGCGATATGCTATCAACGATAATGGCGCCAGTTGTACACTTGAGGAATTTTATCAGCTCTATGATGTTTACAACAAAAGCAAAGAAGAAATTGAAAAAATTAAAGTTGAAGAAAAGAAAATAGAAGAAGCTTTTCCAGCTGGTCCTCCTTGCCTAAATAAATTAGCGTCTATTGGTTTTGGTGAGGGGGGTAGAAACAATGCTTTATTTAGTATTGCAGTTTATTATAAAAAATGTGACCCAGACAATTGGGAAAAATTAGTTGATGAAGCTAACACTAAATATATGAACCCACCTCTTTCATCATCAGAAATACAAAACACAGTAATTAAACAAATAAATAAAAAAGGTTATGACAAATACAAGTGTAAAGATGTTCCAATAAGAGATGTTTGTCAATCAGGTTTATGTAGAACAAAAAAATTTGGTGTAGGATTTGGTGAAGAAGAAATGCCTATGTTAGCAAACTTAACAAAGTACACATCCAACCCACCACAATGGTTTTTAAATGTAGGAGACAAAAGAATAGAATTAAAATCAGAACAACTTTACAACCCAGGAATGTTTGCACTAGCGTGTTTAGATCAAGCAAACTCTATTATCCCTGTACCTAAACCAAAAGATTGGAAACAACATTTTTTAAAACCAATGATGACTAACATACAAGAAATAGAACCATTAGAATCTTTAGATCCTATTAATGAAATTACAGGATTGCTACAAGATTGGACTACCAATAGACAAGCAGCTAGAACACTTGATGATATATTTAATAAGTTACCTTTTACTGATGAGAAAAGAGAGTTTACATATTTTAGAATGGAAGACTTTTATAATTTTTGTAAGAAAAACCATTGGGATATGGATAAAATTAAAACAGGAAATTTAATCAAAAGATTAGAAAATATATTCGTAGAAGAAATTAGGATGACTATAAAAAAACAACAACCACGACTAATTAAAATTAAAACTATGAAAAAAATTGATGCTAGTTTATCAAAGGTTACTTACCAACAAGATGATTTTTAATGAAATATTCAAAAGACATAGGCATTAATTGGCATTTAAGAATGAGACAACACATAGAAGTACTTAAACAAGAACTAGAAACAACAACAATAAAACTAAAAATGGCAGAAAGAAAAATAAAAAAATATGAAAACAATAATATTAGGACCACCGGGAACGGGAAAGACAACAACGTTATTAAACTTAGTGGACGAATTTATACAAAAGGGGATTAGACCTAAACAAATAGGATACTTTTCTTTTACTAGAAAAGCAGCTACTGAAGCTGCAACAAGAGCTGCTGAAAAATTTGCATTAGACATAGATAATGATCTAGATAATTTTAGAACTTTGCATTCTTATGCATTCAGACAATTAGGAATGACAAAAGAAAAAATGATGAAGTCAGAAGACTATAAAGAATTTGGTCAAAAATGTGGCATTCCAATTAAAACAGCTTCTTATTCTGCAGACGACGGTACATTTAATTCAGATAATGAATACCTTACAATTATAAATACTGCAGCTGTAAAGAGAATAGATCTATTAGAATACTATGATTCAAGAAAAAATATATTAGACATAGAAAGAAGTACATTATTTTTATTAAAAGAAGAATTACAAAGATTTAAAAAAGAAAAAGGTTTGAAAGACTTCAATGATTTACTTGAAGATTTTATAGCCAAAGATATTAACCCTAAGTTTGAAGTATTATTTATAGATGAGGCACAAGATTTATCTTTAATACAATGGGATATGGTTAGAAAACTTTGGGCAAATGCCAACAAAACTTACATCGCAGGAGATGATGATCAAGCTATCTTTAAATGGGCTGGCGCAGATGTAGATCATTTTATAGCACTCAAAGAAGAAGTAGATGATATTAAAACATTAGAACAATCTTATCGTATACCGGGTGGACCTATACACGAACTATCACAACATATAATAAGTAAAGTTCAAAATAGATTTGATAAACAATATAAACCTAGAGATGATGAAGGGATCTTAAAAAGATATTCTGACATTACACAAGTAGATATGTCTAAAGGTAATTGGTTGGTTCTATCTTCGGCTAATTATTTTTTAGATGATGTAAAAGATCTATGTGAACTTCAAGGTTGGTATTATCAATACAAAGGACGAAACTCTATACCTCTTAAATTATTGTTAGCACTAAACAATTGGGAATCTTGGAGAAAGGGAGAGATGTTAAATCATTTAGAAATTAAAAACATTTATGAATATGTTGGGTCAAATGTATTAGAAGGATTTAGAAAAGGTAAAACATTACACTCTGATGATAAATATACATTAAAAGAATGCCAAGAAAAACACGGACTGATAACAGATAAAGTATGGTTCGAATCTTTTGAAGGACTAGATACTATTACAGAAAATTACATTCGTAATATGAGGGCGAATGGAGAAACACTAAATAAAAATCCTCGTATAAAAATGTCAACTATACACGGAGCGAAAGGAGGAGAAGCTGACAAAGTTTTATTGATGCAAGATTTAACCAACGCAGCTCTTGAAACATTTAGTAATGATCCTGATGAATTACATAGACTATTCTACACTGGAGCGACGAGAGCGAAGCGTGAATTACACGTCTTAGATCCAAAGAACTTTGATAGGGCTTATATATTATGAAGTCATTAAAAAAACAGATCGGTGGAAATCACTATCGAGACTATGTCATTCAACCGGCAGAGTTTATAAATAAAAACAAGTTGCTTTTTGCAGAAGGCAACGCTATAAAATACATAGTGAGAGCGAAAAATAAGGGTGGGAAAGAAGACCTTCTTAAAGCTAAGCACTATATTGATATGATAATCGAAAGGGATTACGAATGAGAAGTACCCAAATACCATTATTTACCCCTGAAACAGAGTGGGTAATGCCAGAAGAACTAAAAGATTTAAAAGGTGCAAAAGAAATAGCTATAGATTTAGAGACTAATGATCCACATTTAACTACTTTAGGGTCAGGTAATGTAACCGGTAGAGGCCACATTGCTGGCGTTGCGGTGGCCGTAGAGGGGTGGTCAGGCTATTTTCCGATACATCACGAATCAGGTGGTAATATGGACAAAAATCTAGTGTTAAATTGGATTAAAGATATTTGTAGTCAAGTAGATACTACCTTTATATTTCACAATGCAATGTATGATATTTGTTGGTTAAGATCAGCAGGAGTAATAGTCAAAGGTAAAATCGTTGACACTATGATAGCAGCATCATTGATTGATGAAAATAGATTATCTTATGCATTAAATCCTTTAGCAAAACAATATGTTGGTATTGGTAAAGACGAAAGTATTTTAAATGCAGCTGCAAAAGAATATGGTTTAAATCCTAAGAAAGATATGTGGAGACTACCTGCATTATTTGTAGGACAATATGCAGAACGAGATGCAGAATCTACACTTAAACTTTGGCAAAGATTAGAAACAGAATTATATAAAGAAGAACTTTGGGATGTATTTAATTTAGAAACTAAATTATTTCCTTGTCTTGTAGATATGAGATTTAAAGGTGTAAGAGTTGATCTAGAAAAAGCAGCTAAGATTAAGAAAAATCTTATGCAACGTGAATCTAAAATTGTCAGTAGAATTAAAAGTTTAACTGGAGTTGCTGTAGAAATACACGCAGCTAGATCTATTGCAAAAGCATTTGATAAACTAAAACTTCCGTATGATAGAACAGAAAAAAGTAAAGAACCAAGTTTTACAAAAAACTTTTTACAAAATCACCCACACGAATTACCAAAATTAATTGCAGATGCAAGAGAGATAAACAAAGCACACACTACATTTATAGATTCAATAACTAAACATTCAGTTAATGGTAGGATACACGCAGACATAAATCAAATAAGATCTGACCAAGGTGGTACAGTTACTGGTAGATTTAGTATGAGCAATCCAAACCTACAACAAATTCCAGCTAGACACCCAGAGTTAGGACCAATGATTAGATCTATATTTATTCCAGAAGAAAAAACTGTTTGGGGATCATTTGATTACTCACAACAAGAACCTAGAATTTTAGTTCACTATGCAAAGTTACAAAATTTAGATGGTGTTGATGAGATTGTAGAAGCATACAATCAAGGGGATGCAGATTTCCACCAAGTTGTTGCAGATATGGCAGGTATAGAACGTAAGCAAGCCAAAACTATTAATTTAGGTTTAATGTATGGTATGGGTAAAAATAAATTGATGGCTGAATTAGGTTTAATGAAAGATTCTGCAGAGAAACTAATTAAACAATATCACACTAAAGCTCCATTTGTAAAACAACTGATGGAAAATGTATCTCGTAAAGCAAATGATCGTGGTAAAATTAGAACTTTACTTGGTAGAGCGTGTCATTTTGATCTTTGGCAACCAACTCAATTTGGTATATTTAAACCACTACCACTAGAGATGGCTAGAAAAGAATATGATGAGCCATTAAAACGTGCCTTTACTTACAAGGCATTAAACAAATTAATACAAGGAAGTGCAGCTGATATGACTAAAAAAAGTATGGTAGCTTTATATGAAAATGGTATAATACCACACATTCAAATTCACGATGAAGTAGATATATCGGTTGAATCAGATGCAAGGGCAGAACAAATTATTGAGATAATGGAATCTGCTGTGGAACTTAAAGTTCCAAACAAAGTAGATTATGAAAAAGGTAGTAATTGGGGTGAAATAAAATAGTGTCTTATTTAAACGCAAACATTCCAGCAACCTACGCACAAATACGAAAGGAGTATTTATATGATCTTAAAAAACATCACGGAGAAGTTGAAGACTGCATTATCTTTGGTATCACCTCTATGGGTGGACGTGCAATCTTATTTCATTGCATTATGGAAAACGGTGCAATCTTTTATCGTCTCCCAATATCAGCATTTATTCAAAGAGGATTTAAAATCGAAGATGTACCTAAACGTAGACTTGATGAGTTGGAGTTATGGAATTCTTTTAGTTATTTTCCTACTATTACTTCTTGGAATATCTTAAGCGCAGCTTCAGGCAAATATATTGGTAAAGATAAAAAGTGGCATCACGGTAGCTACCTATTTACAGTTGACTGGGCACACCCAGATGGTAATATACTAGATACCGATCATTCGGAAATACCGCACGAACATAAGTGCGCACATATCATAGCCCTTGACGATGGGAACTATGCAGCACAACCTAACAACAGATGTATTTGGGACTTACCTTCTTTCACAGTGAAAGATAATATTCCTGATTGGAAGGTACAAACAAATGAATGGAACGTAGAAGATACAGGTAAGTGGAAGACTGAAGACACCGACAATTTCTTTTATGAGATTGAGGAGAAAAAATGAGGACGTTAAATTATGAACATTGCAGAACTATTCAAAAAGAATTTTATATTAGTACCCGTAATAGCTTCTGTATTAGTTGGAACGTTCACTGGTGTTAGATACATTGTTAATCTAACAG
>Ga0209634_1001113_pt1 | contig 20103 bp, 15 predicted proteins | sample LinPmetageLP40_FD_184043 | JGI IMG/M metagenome (GOLD analysis project Ga0209634, IMG submission 184043) | Marine viral communities from the Pacific Ocean - LP-40 (SPAdes) (version 2) | ecosystem: Environmental > Aquatic > Marine > Oceanic | place: Pacific Ocean | collected 2010-08-26 | reverse complement strand
ATAATTTCTGATTTATCTTTATAGTATCTATAGTATATTTCATATAAATCGAAATTATCAAATATATCTATATCCCCATGGTGATCATTAAGATAATCCATTACGATTACATCCCGTTCTTCAAAGCATTTTGCGCAGCACATTATAGGTATTTCACCTTCTTCTAAAATCTGCTCCAAATTATCATCGAATGGAGATCTCGCTGAAATGTTTGAATATTTGTAAGTATCGGTATGTGAATAGTAGCATCTACAAATTAGCCGACAACAATATTCACATTCTTCAAGATCATGATTACAATCTTTACATGTAAGGAGTATTCCGTGTTGTTGTTCTGAATAAAGAAGAATATAAGCTGATGCGGAAATACTTTGTTCTAGATGAAGTGTATTTTGACGGGATTGAGCTCGTACGACAGGATGAGTACGAGAAGAAACTATATCAGCTACACCTAAATCTTGTCGACAAAGAGGACAAGATTGATGATTGGAACTATGAGGATCACCAATATTCCATTGTAATAAACATGAATAGTGAAAAGAGTGCTGACACTCTAGATTAACTTTAGATTTATTTTCTTTATAATCTGTCATACATATAGAGCATATCTGTTCATTGTTTTCAGTTAATTCATCCGTGAATTGTGTTGTCATAATCATGAATGGTATGTCTAATTAAATTTTTAAAAAAAAAAAATTAGTATCAATTTTTACTAAATTACTCTATATTTTATAGTAAATTATATAACTAATCAGAAGTGTATAGTAAGTAAGGTTCATGTATAATATCGTCTATATTACGATTACTAAACTTTTCATTAATATAAACTTTAAAACTATCAAAAGTAGAAAAGCTTGGAAATATAGTGTATAAAGTTGTATTATCTTGCTTAGATCTGTCGCTAAAAAGATTATAGTAAACTGTTTTTATATCTATGTTATCAATCACTTCAGGATTAATGACATGTGTAGATTCATACTCAATATCTAGATGGATGAGTGATGCCCATAAGATATAGTCTCTGGATTTTAAACATCCATCACAAGTATGGCAAATCCTTAAATTATCATCGTCAATTTGAGAACTATCTATATCAAATAATTTATAGAATTCTTCATCTGGTTCATTTGGATTATCAGTACAGTTAAATAGTTTTCCAAAAGGATTTACTTTATAAGTAATCTTTTGATTCGCATTTTTACACGGGCATATGAGATTTGAACAAAAGTCGCATACCAAAATATCTGTTTTACATGATTTACAATTAAGTGAGATATCAGATTGTGTATCTTCATTTGTTTTTAGAAAGAATTGAAGTGCTTTTTTTTGTCTACATCTCATAATATCGTTTCTAATACTATTAGTATCTTCATCTTCATCGTCATAATCATCATCAGAACTATCACTATAAAATTCACTTTCTTCATCTTCCGAACTTGAACAAATCTTTTCTGGTAGGTCTTGTTTTTTTCTACACAATGGACAGGAGTCTCCTCCAGATGGCTTTGTATTCCATCTAAAAATACAATTATAGTGAAATTTGTGACCACAATCTATAGTAGCTATATTACAATTTTTATCAAGTGAATCATAGCAAATTGAGCAACAATTGTCTGAATTAGTATCATCTTCTTCACATACAGGAGTGTGAACCTGGACATTGGTAACAGTATATATACTAACTTTGTTCACATCAATACCTTTGACGACATCAGAGTAAGAACGTTTTGTTTCCATGATAATTGTAGTTAAATTACTTTTAATCTATTAAAGAAGATTAATTCAATTTTTAATATTATTTATAGAAGTAGTGTCTATTATAATTATGAGTGCTAATATGATAAAAAAAGTTATTAATGCTACAACATCTTCGCCTTTTAAAGGTCGATTATTTAATAATAAAAATGTATTAATTACTGGTGGTGGAACTGGTTTAGGAAAACAAATGGCAAAGACATATTTAGCTTTAGGTGCGAATGTGACAATAGCAAGCAGAAAAGAAGAAGTATTGAAAAACACATGTAGTGAATTAGGTGGTAATAGAATTAACTATCACATTTTAGACTTAAAACAATCAGAAAGTGTGGCTTCATTTGTAGATAATTTAGAGAATCTTCCAGATATTGTAATTAATAATTCTGCTGGTAATTTTATTTGTCCATCAGAAAATTTATCGTATAATGGATGGAATAGCATTATTGATATTGTATTAAAAGGAACAACCGATCTTACTCTAAGTTTAGGAAAAAAAATGATAAAAGAATCACACACTGCATCATTTATTAATATTAGCACTACTTACGCAAACACTGGATCAGGATATGTAGTTCCTTCAGCGATAGCAAAAGCAGGATGTGATAATCTAACTAAATCATTGGCAGCTGAGTGGGGTAAATATGGATTAAGATTCAATTCAATTGCTCCGGGACCTATTTATACAGAAGGTGCCTTTAGTAGATTGGATCCGACAGGTGAATTTGTGAAGAATGTGGGTAATGTTTTGCCATTAGGTCGTCTTGGAGAACAAGAAGAATTGGCTAATTTAGTATGTTTTATTAGTAGTGATCATATGAGTTGGATGACTGGTCAATTAATAAATCTAGACGGAGGTGAAACAGTCGGAAATAGTGGAGAATTTAATTTTCTTAATAAATTTAAACCAGAAGATTGGTTGAAACTTAAATCTAAAATGTAAATAAAAATTAGATAATGTACTGTAATATACTATAATTTTCATAGAGACGTCTGGTTAAATAGGGTATAGATTCACTCCATTTCCCATATGGAATATATTTATACACATCTTGTCCTTGTTTTAATAAATTGTCACTTAATTTATTATTCATGCCAAGAAGTTGAGCATACTTGAATTTTTTTTCATATTGTAAAGCTATTTTACACGATAAATTATTATGTGTTGCTATAATTACATCATTTTTGTGAGCCGACAGAAGTTTAATCGCATTATTGTAATTTATATCACTATCTGTCTTATTAGTGTATAGTAACCCTGTATTTCTATCTTCATTTAAGTATGCTCCTCTAACTAGCTTAATTCCAAAATATTTATTTTTATTTTTAAAAAAGTCTAAATCTTTTTCTAACATATCAAAGCTATCATTTCGATACATCTGATATGTTTTATAAAATATATTTGAATTATCAGTTTCAATACAATAATTAGTGTAATCATTTATCATTTCTTGATTTTTAACATTTTCGGCATCAATTAAAATTTTATTATTATTATTTTTAGCTAAATGATTATATTCATTTAAATATTTTTTTAAATCGGAATTGTATAATGAAGTTAATTTTATCGCATGTATAGAATTATTTGTATTACTCAAAGCTAAAACGTTAAGTTTATGATTATTTTTATGATCTTTACAATTTGATTCTTTAACGTAATCGTATATCTTTCCATAAGGAATATTTAATTTTTTTACAGCAAAAATATTACTACCACCAATATATCTATTGATAAACATATAAAAAATAACATATAAAAAAAACCTTGGTTTTAATACTTTAAAAAACCTCAAGTTTTAATACTTATAAATTAGTTGATGGACCTCTAAACTTGGTTTTTTTCGATTTCTTATGTTTTCTTTTTTCTACAAATTGAGATGTACAATCAGCAATTTCACGCTCAGGATTTACCTTTTTGGTATACCATACACAAAATTCATCGAACAATACAACTCCTCCACTATTGGCATCCATTTCAGCAAATTCTTTGCGGGCTTGCGAAGTTTTAAGTTTCATTTTTAATTTTTTCGCACCAGCTTTAAATTCATTAAAATCTAAACGACGATCAAAATCTCTATCAATTGATATAAAAGCAGCATATAATTTGTTAAAATAAATCAAGTTAAGTAAAAGTTGTGGTAGTTCTTTAGGTTCAACCCAAGCATCACCATCACCACCATCCTTAAGACACGTTTGTTTGTAGGCACGCATGAGAGCTTTTTTATTATTTAAAATAGGATAAGTATATACTACTAATTTATCTATTTCTGCTAAACTTACCAGATTATTACCATTTACATCCAAAATATCCCAAAATTCGTCTAATCTTGCTGGATCTTTTGCCATTGCTTCGAATTCTGCTTCAACTTTTTTAAATTTTTTATTAAATCTTTTTAAACTAGGTGTATATGATTTAGGCATATAATCTAATAATAGATTTTATTATTTACTATATTATTTAATATATTTAGATAATGTGTTTAATCCACCACAACCATCCTCAAATTTACGAGCGAATAAACTGTTAGATTTTACGATTGCCTTCAATTCATCTTCGCAAATAAAACTATAATTGTATGGTTGCCCTTTTTTCCTTGAAGAGGTGAATTCTTTATGATTAGTCATATCTTTCCAACATGTGTATGTGGATGCTCCAAAAGTTTGGTTATTTGTTATGATAAGTTCATTTTGTTTTCCAAAATGATATAGAGTAGTAATAAATGCGATTTCATCAGGAATTTTTATTTGTGAAAAATTATCTTTGATAAATTGACTATTATCAACTAATAATTGCGTGTGAGAACGGTTTAGTACACTTTGCATCGCTGCCTTCTTAATATTAGATTTATCTATTTTTTTAACAAGCGAATTACATCGCGGAAATACTTGCGAATCGGGTGATTTATTAAAATATGATTTCGATAAATCTAAATAGTTGTAAACATAATCAAATGATTTTACTGGTATACAACTTCCAGATAACCAAATACAATGTGAAATCTTTGGGTCTGCCAATGAGTGTTTTGCCAAAATTAGTTGTGCCTCAACTAATGAATAGCATCCCCAACATGTTTCTATTGAATCTTGTATTTTAAATTGGTCAAACCAACCAAGAGGCTTAGTTTCTTTATAATGAATAAATATTTGATATTTGTTTTTATCAACATTTTTAAAGAAAGATTCCCATATTTTAGGATTTGCTATTTTATCATAAATCATGAAACAAAAGGCGATCTTTTTAGCGTTTTTTTGTCTCATTTGTTCGTTTGAAATAAAATTTTCCTTAGCAGTTTGAGATTGAACTAATAAGTAACATAATAAAATTAAAATTATAAATAGTATTCCACAAACAACAATCCTATTTGTTTTATTTGACGCATACATTATTATTAATACGGAAAATTATTTTTGGTTATATCATTTTTTATATTTATATATACTAATGGATATTGAAAGAAAGGTACAACGATATAAAACAGTTAAAAAAAGAAAGGTTGCTGTTTTTAAATACACAAATAAAAAAACAGGAATTAATATTACTGATAAAAAAATTTTAGATAGGATATCTAGTTTAAGAATTCCACCTGCCTATAAAAATGTCAAAATTAGCACAAGTATCAAAAATAAAATTCAAGCTATGGGTATTGATGATAAAAAACGCGTTCAATATATATATAATCCATCATATGTTATAAAACAAAGTGAAAATAAATTTAAAGATTTAGTTTTATTTGGGAAAAATATTAAATCCATAAGAAAGGATGTAACGAGAATATTAAAAGAAACTGGTAGTGGTAAAAGATATTTATTATCTAAAAATAGCTTAATTGCTATGGTTTTATATCTTGTTGATGTCTGTAATTTTAGAATAGGATCCCAAAAATATAAATTATTATACAAAACATTTGGTGTTACAACTTTAAATAAATCCCATTTTAAAAAAATGGGCGAAAATTACAGTATTCAATTTATCGGGAAAAAAATGGTAAGTAATAGTGGTGTAATTAAGAAAAAGAATATATGTCGATTATTAGATGAATTAATAGTTAAGAATAAAGGTGAGTATATTTTCAACTCTATTGAAAATGGAATAAAGACTAGAATTACTGAAAAACATGTCAATGCCTTTTTAAAAAAATATAATTCCAAACTTAGTGTTAAAATGTTTAGAACATGGAAGGCTAATACTATATTACTAAAAGAATTATTAGATTATCCTCTACCTGGAAATAAAACAGATTCTAAGGGTAATTTACAAGATATTATTAAAATAGTAGCAGAAAAATTACACCATACTAAAAATGTGTCAAAGAAAAGTTACATGAATAATAAAATAATAGAATTATATTCAGATAGTCCAAATCAATTTAAAAAAATGCTAATGAATTTTAAAGGTAAAAATAATAAACTACCAGAAATAGATACACTTTTTTCAAATTTTTTAGATTCATTTAATAAAAAATAAACAATATACATTTTAATATAGATTTTATGTTTTTTATATAGTTATATATTATATATTATGGTTTCCTTAGTTAATCATATGAACCGTTTATTCAATGTTATTATTGTAGTATTAATATTAGTAATATTTTATTACATGTTTACACTTATCCAAAGGGAATATTTTTCAAATAAAAACATTGCGTCAACAAATTTAGCAATTCCTAGCACAGGATCTCAGGTTAGTTCAAACAACGTAGCTTTAGCAAACGAAGTAGCCTTGGCAAACGAAGTAGCCTTGGCAAACGAAGTAGCCGTCGCAAACGAAGTAGCCGTCGCAAACGAAGTGGAAGTCGCAAACAATGTAGCTTTAGCAAACAATGTAGCCGTCGCAAACGAAGTTGCCGTGGCAAATAATCAAATTAAAATGCGAGCAAATCAAGTTGGGGCAAAATCAAATCAGGTAGATAACTTTTTAGCTTATCCAAATCAACAAAAATTCTGTCCAAATATTTTTAATTATACTTGTGCCTTTTGGTGTAGATTTCCAGAAAAGTATGGAGGAGGTTATTTAGGTAAATTCTGCTGCTCATCATGTTACTATTTGGTTAGTGAAGAAATATATTGTGGTGAAAATCAACATGGTAGATATATACTAGATACTCTAACAGTAGATGATATATTTAATTTAAAGACATTTTACAAAATGAAATATGGTCTCAAAACTTTAGATGATATCAATAATTCTAATAATTCTAATAATTCTATTTATCCATTTCCTGAAATGGAATTAAATAGTCTTTTGAATTCAGCTTGTCTTAAAATGAAATTTAATAATATTTACTATCCTATCCAAATTATAAAAAATAGTTTTGAATTAGAAACACATGATCCTAATCCTAATATTGCCGATAGTTTATATCTTGATGATTATACATGTCCAGTAAAACCAACAGAATCTAGTAATTTAAAAATAAATTTAGAAATGACTAATAAGGCATATCGTAATTAAGTATAAGTTTTATTTTACATTTTTTTTTATTTATAAAACTTATAAATGTCTTCATTCGGTAATTTAAATATTCAATCTGGTGGCGGAAGATTTAATGTTAAAAATATGTTAAAAAACAATATGGTTATATTTATTGCTGTAATAGTATTAATATTACTTGCTGGATTAGGATACAAATTATCAAGTAATTTTATGGGAGCAAATAATCAACTAAACAATTCTAACTTGAAAAAATCTTCAAAGGCTGAATTTAAAATTATAACACCACAATGTGTTTTTGGAGCACTAAAAAACAGTGAAAGTAAAGTTTTAGTGGTTAATGTTCTATCCGATAAAATGCCAATATTTATTGGCGTAGAAGGTCCTGATGAACAACGATCAATATCAAAATTGGCATTCGAAACACTACTTACTCAAAATAATAATTCAGTTCCGAAAGATGTCGAAATGGTTATACTAATGTGCGCAGGATGGAGTTGTGGAGCCGCAAAGTCATACTTTGAAGATTTAGTTTCTCGAGGTGTAGACGTTTCTAAAGTAGTTGACTATGCTGGTGGTATTCATGAATGGTGTACCTATAGTAAATTGAATAATAGTATATTTAAAGTTTTTAATCTTAGATTACCCGAAAACACTAATGTGGTCGAACTTTCGGCCGAAGAATTAGTTGCCTTGATGAGAGGAACAGCTCATAGTTATAAAAATAATACTATAGTTGAATCAAAAGAAATGCCTGCTGCTAAATTTTGCGGAATGGGCAACGATTTACCTAATTTACTTAATTAGTTAACTTTATTATTTATATTAAAATTGATTTTTTTATTTGACTAGTTTTTTTAAATATACACGAACAAATATGAGTGTTGTTCCATCTAAAATTGCTAAAAGAATCAAAAGAAAAATATTAAATAAAATCCAAGGAATTATAGATGGATATACAGTTGTCCATTCTGAAGAAGATGGGTGTGATGAATATGGATCTTTATATTGGGTTGATTGTCAAAATGGATTTTGGGGTAGAAGTTACGATATTGGACCTGATCAAACACTTTCAATTAATAAGTTCAAAAAGAATATTGTTGAGAATGGTATTCTTTACGCAGATAATATGTATTTTGTAGATGAAGAATTTTACTTTAAAATCGGAAAAGATTACAAAATTAAATTTATTTCTAAAGAAACCCATCATACCAGTTACAAAGAGTCTATGAATTCTTATCAAGACATCAACATGAGAGAAATCGCGATAAGTAGCGATCACTTGGAAAAAAATAAAGATAGCTTTTCAAATGATATGTATTGTTATAATTATAGAAAGATAGAAAAAAAGAAGCGTCAAATAAGTCAAGCTCTAACTACAAGCAAAGATTCATACGAAAAAACCATAAATACCCTGGTTTAATAGTCATTCTGTAAGATTTAAACATATTTATCTTCTTTTGGAAATAGGTTCTGTATGATATCTAAATGTGAACGAAATTCTAGATTCGGTAACTTTTTTTTCCACTGGTATTTCGTGGGTGAATTCCTTTTGGAAATTGCCTTTCATTTGTAGGATGTCACCATGTTTCATGTAGATATCTTTTACAATTTTTTTTGTTGCCTTATTTCTTATCCGAAATTTTCTAGTAGATCCATAGGAAATCGCTACAATTCCAGCATTCTTAGATAGACCAGTTTCATCATCAGAGTGAGCACCTATAGAATCATTTCCATCGATATATTCGTTAATCAGAATACCATTAAAATCTGCACTATATTTTGTATTTACCATTTCTAACAGCCGCACTAAAGTTTCAGTTAGAGGTTGTGAATCCATCATCTGTCTGGAATATCTATATCCAATAGAATCATTTGAAAAAAATCCAACATTTCGATTTTGGTGGCATTCTTTTCCAAAGACTACAATTTTAGGTCTAGTTTCTAGTTTTGATTTTACTTCTAAAACTATAGAATCTAGCAATTTTTGCTGATCTTTATTTAGTGAATGAACTGAAAGTTCCGATGTATCGGTCTTAATTTGTATTTGATCAGTCATTATTTTTAAAGCTACAACTTAAATAGATCTTAAAAAATAACTCAATTTTATTTATAGTGTAATTTATATTCTATAAATTTCTAATAACAAAAAAAATTAAATATAGCATATCAGTTTATTGATAATTAAATAAATTATTGACATTATTTTTTCGTTTTTTTGAAAGACGTTTACGCCTTTTACTTCTTAATTTTCTTTGCCTTTGTCTAGATTTCTTGTTATTCTTTTTCTTAAAATTAGAATATCTTGCTTTTCTTTTAGGTCTATCTTTTCTGCGACTTTTAATTCTTTTAGGAAGTTTTCTATAGCCACCACTAGCATCTCCAAATCCAAATACTTCTTGATGTTCAGATCCTTCAGAAGTGCCTCCAAATTCAAATTCTTCATTATCTTCATTATCTTCATGATCTTGTGTATTAACTTTCGAATTAGTTGTCTTATAAGTATTTTTAAATGCTTCAATTAATCTATCTAGTAATTTCTGGTTAATATCATGATAATTAAAAGCAACCATTTGAATGTTATTTTCACCAAAAATAATATCTGTGATCATTAACTCATTCAGTGTTATTATCGCGTCACATGTTGTATCTGCTTTTGTCGAAACACAATGAGTTGAAGATGTTTTCTGATCACCACATGTAATATTTGTGTCAACTGGGTTTATGTTACATTGATGTTTATCAGAAGTTGGAGTTGTTATCCATCTTCGCTTACATTTACCAAATTTAAACGTTCTTAAATACGCATACATTCTAGAAGGTTTTTTTTTTGCAACATCTGAAAAATCAATATCATTAAAAACTTTAAAACAATCTGGATAGACTCTTTTTACTACTCTTTTTGCTTCATCGTCAACACTTTTTTTATTTAAATTTATATTATAATTGTCACTTATGTTAGATCCACTGATTCCGCCTTCTAATAAGTCTATTGAGGATGATCTTCTAATTTGTTTTTGAGTTGATTTTTGAGGTGGTTGTCCAGATGATTTTGGGCTTAATTCTATTTTTTCTGAGCCTGAATGAGGAATATGGCTTGTTTGATTTTTATATCTTATAAGAACTTTATTCATCAAAGATCCAAGCATAGATCGACTTAAATCAGTTTGATTCTTTACCATTTGAAAATTTGATAAATCTAAAAAGTCCGAGTCTACTGCTGACAGCCTAAACTCCAAAATGGTGTCATCAGCGAACGTCATTTCTTTGGCACTGAAATCGACTTTAACCAGTCCTTCGTCCCCCTGTATGTCGCGGAGCCCCTGTATGTCGCGGAGCCCCTTTTGGACGCCTAGCAGCCGAATTTCTCGATCCAATTTTTGGTCCTTGTTCGGTAGAAATTGTTCATCGGTTCCTTTTCTTCGAACTTTGAAAAAGTCATCACTATCATCAAGTAAAGAATAATCAAGAAGAGTATTTTTATATGTTTTTTTAATTTCTTCAAATGTTGGTTTTAATTGTTTATCACATAACTCACTTATATCAAAACTTAAAACAATTGGAAAAAAAAAATTTCTCGATTCTTTTAATTTATCTAACTTGGTTTTTAAATGTTGAAATATTACATCTAAAGAATAATAAGAAGCTAAACAAGGGTGGTACTTTGGATGATATTTTGAAATTTTAGACATCTTACATCTATTTGGATTTATAATATATTGTTCCGTTGCTGATGGAAGGGGTGTGGTTGGTTCAAAGTGAGTATGTATTTTAAATTTGGATGATACATGATCAATAAATACAGGTAAGTTGTATCTTAAACTATATTGTGATATGTCTAATTCAACACAAACTGGCATATCCTTTAAAAGGTCTAAGCATTTATCAAATGTATCAAATGAAACTTGGCCTCCTATTTGTGTTCCTGAAATAAACGTGTTATGTGTTGAAAACCATTTTATATCTAACAATTGTAGTTCTTTAAGTTCTTCTTCTGTAAATACTTTTTTATTATCCAATTTTTTATCAGTTTGATTAAATACTGTTTGTTTTGTTTCATCAGGTGATGATTTCGAAAAAAATTTATTCATAAATAAACGTTCAGCTGTATCTAATGAAGCTTCTTCACTCATAATATCTAAAATAATGATATATTTTTTATTAAAGATTTACATTTTTTAATCAATACAAAAAATTAATAATTATTGCTTATAATTTTTTTCAGAGTAGATGTAGATAGTTTGATGCTATGCTTGCTCAGTAAAAATTCACATATAGCTTTTTGACTCAATTTGTGGGTGTCGTTTACACTTTTAATTAATTCTATTTGTTCTAAATCAAACTTTCGCTTCCTGCTTGATGAACCAACCATAATATCCTTACCTAATGATGATTTTGCGATGTTGGTTTCATCAACTTTAGTTAAGTCAACATAATCTAGTTTGATTCCTTGCGAAGTTTGTTTAAACCCATTTATTGTAATTTTATTTAAGTGAACATTAGTATGACACTCTTTACATAGTGGAACCAAATTAGATTTAACATCCTTTTGAAGTGATCCATCGATTAATTTATTTGAATCGGCAGTACACTGGAATTTAATATGGTGAACATCTGCGGCATCAGATCCACAGATTTCACATACATGGATATAAACTTTTGAATTATACTTACTTTGTTTTGTTTCTAGCACAGTTTGCTTAATACCAAGCAAATCTTTTCTGATCTCTTCCGATAAAGTTAAAAAACTTGTATCCATCTTCATAGCCCTACACACTTCTAGTCCATATACAGCTGGTCCATTACCTTTCTCAAGCTTTCTATCATATATTAGTAAATCATTTTCCATATCAAAAATCACTTTGAGATGAAACATTTTTACCCTATCAAGATTTGTTACTTGTTTAATATTACAGAGCTCATGTAGATGTGTCGCAAAAATAAAACTGGATCCTCTTTCTTCTAGCTTAATAACGCTAGATGAAAATATAGATAAAGCAGATATACTTTCTGTGCCGGCACATAATTCATCTCCCAAAACTAAACTATTTTTATCGCTCCTTTTTAAAATAGAACGCAGTTCGCTCATTTCTACTGCAAATGATGATTCTCCCTTAAAAATATTATCATTGTTATTGATTCTGGTAAATAGATTGGTGTAGGGTTTAAATCCAAAGTTTGATGCTGCGACATAATGACCACTTTGTGCGAGAATAATATTTATTCCAACCGCTTTCATGAGCGAACTTTTACCCGAGGCATTTGTACCAAAAAGTAAAACACCAAGACTATTATTGAAATAATCTTTATTTTCAAGCACAAATTCATCACCAAAATGTTCGTTCAAATAAACGTTTAATTCACTATCATCGAGCTCTAAACCTAAAGCTATATCATTTGTAATATATTCATCATTATTACCAAGCCTTTCTATAATAGGATGGCGAATATTTTTTGCGATCATAAAACTTGTAGAATTATCAAGTATTTTTGGACGAGTGTATCCATATTTCTCAGATGTTTTACAAGAACTTTTAGCTACATCTATTTCACCAATAAATTTTGCCACATTTGCCATCACTGATCCATATTTATCAACATATTCGGATATTTTCTTTAAAAATGTAGTTTTCGCAACAGACTTTAATTTTTCAGTTTTCACCACTATACGATTAGAATGTTCCTTTAGAAAACTAGATGTGATTTTAGTAGAAGACTTAGTTGGATGTTTAAATTCTAAATCATTTTTGATTATTAGGGTATCAGACAAAATAAATTGTTTTTCTTTTGTTATAGCTGATTTCAATGAAACACCTCTCTTATTTGTAGTGGTAATATAGTATCCATCTCTCTCATTATGTTCTAATTTTAGCATCATATCATTATTTTCGGCACCCATAAATTTTGATAAAGATACATTGAATAAATTAAATTGATCATGAGAATGTTGTATTTGTTCGCAGATTTCATCAATATGTTTAAAAATACCCACATTAAATATATTTCCAGTGATTTTATCTTGATGATATTTTACACATTCATCCAAATTAAAATCACGATTAATTTCTTCGTGTAAATTTGTTAGATTAATCTTATCTTGATTGGTCAATTGAATTTTATTCAATGTTGATAAATCTAATCTATGAATAAGTTCTACAATTGAATTTATATTTCTATAGGAATTAATTAAACCAAACATATCAGTGGGTTGAAAAATGTCAAGTGACATTCTACGATGAGCTCTTTCTAAATCGATAACCTTATTTAGCTTATCTTCAATTAATTTATAAAGTTTGATTGTTTCCATATTTTGCCTATCAAATTCAGGTAAACCATTTAGAACACTTGGATTTATATTGGTTAACATATCTTCTACTATTTGATATCGAATCTCTAAAATAGATTTATCTATAATAGGATTTAAAAGCCGATCTCGCAAGTATCTTTTTCCGATAGTGGTGCTAGTATTATTAATTACCGAAAAAAGCGAATTAAATTTAGTTTTACAATTTATCGCCGGATTCGCGATCAGATTTAACTGATTAATGGTATTATTGGTTAGTGAGAGATGTTGATCAATTTGCCATATATTAGGCACATTTAATGCCTGAATTATAGATTCTGAATGTTCATAGGCAAATTGAAGCAAGAAAATATACGAAGTAGTAGCGAATGGCAAATTTTCTAATCCAACAAATTCTATCGGTGATAATAATCCAGTATCTTTGAATATTCTTGATAAAAATTGGTTTTGATAGTTGATTTGAAAGTAATTTGTATCGCAATCTCCTTCATCGACATTCTTAAAATGTACTACTCTATCACCTAAATGAAGATATGATGAGAGTTTATCTAATTTTAAACTTAAACTTTTTGTGATTATTAGCAATTCTTTTGGATCATATATCTGAATAAATTTAAATAATTCATCGAGAGCAAAGTTAAAATCATCTTTACGAGAAAATGTTTCGTAAACTGTATTCTTTCCGGTTGCTAAATCTATAGCAGTAATTCCACAGCATAAATTGGTTTGAAAATTCTTTTTATTTTCAACTTCTTCTAGATAAATACACACAATGTTGTTTGTGTCGCCCATATCATATTGAATATTTGTGCCAGGACTGTAAATAGCAGAAATCTCTCTTTTAACAAATGGTGGTTGACCGACTTGATCTATGAGAACGATAGTAAAATACGCATTTAACAAGATTTGTATATATTTATCAATAGAGTAAATATTTACACCAATCATTATGGGATTACCACGGCTATTTTCAACAATAGATTTATTTTTCCTGGTAACCTGAATATTCATAATATTAGCCAATTTTTCTAAATTATCCGCATTGATTTTTTCATTTGTATTATCAACCGCATAAGCTTCATAAAAATGACCAACCTGCATTAATACGATTGTATTCTCACCATACTTTTTTTCATATTTAATAGACTCTTCAAGATAATCGTCAATTAAAGTCATTATATCTTATAAGAAATTAGGAGTCAAATCTTTAAGCAACTCTAAGAATAATGTTAAATTCTTCCAAGATATAGAGAATCAATATTAATATAATTATCATTAACACATTTGATGCTAATCATAAAACTACCAAATATTTTCTCTATTTCAACTAAAATACTTCTGGTTTTCAATTCTATTTTATAGTTATTTTCATTATAATAATTAAATTTAAACCAATAATCTTCTAAATAAAATGATTCATAATATGAACCATCAAACAGTCCTTCTTTGAAGATGATAATATAATTTTTTGTAATATCGGTTTCAGAGTAGCAACCATTTAAACGTTGAAATTTATCAAATTTATATTTTTTTGTTTTAAAGGAATCGTATTGATTTATATATTTCATATTTCCAGTAATATCTACTTCTCCATCTTCAATCATTTTTTTATTGTTGAAACATTTGTATTTTCCATTAGGTTTACTAAAAGAATAAGTTCCAATATATTTAAGATCATTATCTCGCGAAGTCACTGCTTGTGTTCCATTTAAATAACCTAAGACAAATTGAAGATGAAGCTTACGATCATTTTGATGTATTAATGCAGTTCTATTAAATCTTTTATTTGTAATTGTAATTTCATTTTGTCCAAGAAATTTACTTTTTACCGAGATATTACATGTATTATCATAAAAATATGATTTTGAAATAATTTGATTAAATGCTTTAATTTTTTTAGAAACTAACTTATCACTATCATATTCTGATAGATATGTCTTATTTTTTAAAGGAATTAATATGAATTCTTTTCCATGCTTTTTACCATTTTTATAATCTAAACATATTACTAATCTTTTATTTTTCCAAAAAAAAGTTCTTCCATGTAATGAATTATCTAAAAACATTGATTTACAGCATAATTCATTATATTTGTTGTAAATCAACATAGTACCATTAACTTTAAAATCTTTTATCGGACATATCTTTTTGATATATTTTTCAGAATTAAAATAATCAAAATATATACTTTTGAAAGGACTATGGTTTTTAAAATAAAACTTTTTTATAATTTTACCATCGTCATCAAAAATGCTTATATTTTTAATTAAATAGTAAAATAACTTATTTGTAAGTCTAAGATTATGTCTATCATTATTAGAACAAATAAATGTCACAATATATTTTAAAAGAAATAATGGAATAGAGAATATATCAAATTTAACATGATCTATAAAATATTGGTTATTCATATAATTTCAGAATATTTATTTTAGAATATTTATTTTAGATGATAAATAGAAAATGTTTGTATATTTTAAAAGATGTTTAACTTAATTAAAAATTCAAAACTGCTGTTATTTTTAGTAAACCTTATTTTAGGAGCCATTTTAAAAAATAGTTACCAATATTATATCAAACATGGTGGTGTTACTATAAAGGCATTATGGGGAGATGGATATGACTATAAACAATTTTTTTACTTAACTATGCTATTAGCTTTATTAGGCTATTTAGCTATTCTGATGTATGTGTTTTTCTTCGCTGAGCAAAATAAAACATTATTAAATCTTTGCTTTACGCAAGTATTAATAATTGCTTTATCAATGTTATGGCTACCTTTAACTATTAAATTCTTAAAAACAAAGGAATATTTAAATAAAAAAATACTCACAGCGTGTGTTATAGTGGTCTTGTTTTTAGTAGCATTAGCTTCTATTAAACAATATTTAGTTGTTGAAAAACTAAATCCAAAAATAAATAATAATGTATCAAAATCTATGAAAAAACTAGCTCTTGTTGGTGCTGGATTATTTGTATTTCAGACTTTTGCTATGGATTTTTTGGCTTGGGATGTTGGGTTCTTTGTATCCAATAGTAATTTATAGAGAATACAGTATCTAGTTCTTAAGACTATTTAATTTGTAAATATTCTTCTCTCATTCCTGGTTAATTTCAATTTCAATTACATTTACATAAACACATGAATTATATTATCATTAATATTTAATTTAATAAAGTTAGAATTAAGTTCATTTGAATAGTAATCAGTGGTGTATAATCTTAAAGATGGTCTATCTATATAACAATTATCACCACATCTACAACTTTGCCATAAATCATCTGTACTTTTGAAAAATAATTATGATATTTACTTTCGGAGTATGAAATTAGTTTTCATCTAATGTATTTATTATGTATAATTCATACCAGAAACCATAACTTCACTTAAATAAACGCGTGTAGTTGAATAAATATAATATTCATAAATATATGTCCTCCTTTTATTATTATGGTAGGCAAACTGTATAGTATTAAAAGTACCTTCTACACCAGTTCTCCATAATCTAGAAGTAGACATACTAGTTGATAAGCCTAATTGAAGCGTATTAGAAACACCACCTCCTGCTCTAGATATCAAAATATACCCTCTTTTACCTACAAGACTAGAATCAGTAATTTCAGCATATTCCAAAGTAATAGTAGTAGTATTAGAATCATTCAATACATATTCAAAATCGCCCGCATTTGATAAAGCAAAATTAACTGTTATAGTATTCTCTGATGAACCCAAATTAGTAACACTAAGTGAATTTATAAGAGATCCATTAAGTTTAACATTAGAATCAAATGTAGCTAAATTATTTGTTTTATTTAATTCTAATATTTGCGTTAAAGATCCAGAAACAGAATTTTTAAATACGATACTTTTATCATCTACATTTGAATATAATATTAAATCATTTGACGCTTTAGCAATACCGCCAAAACTTGTTCCATTGCCTTTAAATTGTACATCATTGCCTTTAGCATCTAGTACTATATCCGAACCTGAACCATATGTTTTTATAGTAAAATGATCGTCATTTTGATTTATATCCGCATATTTACTAGAATCGCTATTATCAGTTAATCTCAGCTGAGTAATATCTGATTTAATTTCCAATTTTGTACTTGGAGCAGTAGTTCCTATCCCAACTTTTAGATCATTAGATATTCTCATAACCTCTGCTGTAGCTGATATATTTTGATCACTTGTATTAGAATTAATTGTAGAAGAATCTTCGGTCGAAATACCTAATACTATGCCACTATTAGATTGTGCGCAGTTATAAATACCTAAAAAATTTGCTCCATTTGAAAAATAACTTTTGACATTACCACCATCTTGATTTAAAACTAATCTTGGATTTGATGATTCATTGCTTCCATCATTATCTGTATCGGTTTGAATAGTTATTTCGCAGTCACCATTAGCTCCCGCACCAGATGATAAATGAAGCTTCGAACCTGGACTAGCTGTTCCTATACCTATATTACCCGAACTATCAATAGTTAAATCACTTGTATCTTGTAAAGCAGAATGAGAATGGATTTTAAATTTATTATCAGTATCATCTATACCAATAGTATATGTTGTAGATCCACCCTGTTGAAAGTTAACTGTAACATCGCCTCCTGAATCAGCTTTATTTAGAGTTGTACTCGCAAAAGTTGGAGTGGAGTCAGTTGTTACATCTTGATTTATAATTGATGTGGCTTCTACACCAAGATTAGCAGCTAATGTCACTGTAGAATTAGATGTAACTTTTAAAGTAAGTGTGTTAGTTCCACCGGTTTGATTAGCAGTTATTGTTAAATTATGCGAACTATTAGCATCATCAACAAATATTATATCATTTGTTGTTAAATTTCCGGCAAGAAGGGTATTTTGAGTTGATTCAATTCTTAGTGCCTCCTGAAGACCCGAACCATTATGAGTTGATAAAATTAGGTCGCCTTTTGTATCATCGGAACTTCCATCATGACTTGCTTGAATAGTAGCAAGCGATGTGTTAGAATGATCTTCAAATATTATTTTCGTTTCGGCTTCACCATCACCATTTTCAGCACTCGTATTTTTCAAAGTTAGATACGCATCGGTACCTTCAAGTTGTAGTAGTGTCCCAGGAGCAGAAGATCCTATACCTACATATCCATTTGTATGAATTCTCATCCTCTCTGCTGGAGACTGGTCATCAGAACCTGAGTCTCCACTAACCGAAGTTAGTAATGTTATAGCAGCAGATTGATTACCAGTACTTGTTCCAGTGGAAAATATCAAATCACCTCCTTTTTTATTGGTACCATTACCTAACCCAGCAGTTAATTTTAAATCACCACCTACATTACTGGAACCATCACCTGATTTAAATTCTATTTCTTTTCCAGCCATTATTATATTAAATTAATAATATAATTTTAAATAACAAAAAAATGAATTAAATAAAATTATTGATTTTGAATAATTTGTTTTAAACCTTGAACTTCTCTACTTAAATCTTTTATAGCTTGAACCAGTATAGGTATAAGATTGCCTTGCTTTGCCTCCAATCTTTCTGGATTTGATTCATAGACAAGATTTAAAATATCATTGTCTTGATCATTCATAGCATCTCGAAGTTCTTGTGCTATAAATCCAACACGTTTCGTTCCATTTTTAGAGTGATTTTTATCACTTGGTTCTAATTCTCTTCGTTTCCATGTGAATTCTACTGGTCTCAATTTATTTATAAATTCTAAACCAAACTTAGAATCTTTAATATCTGTTTTATCTCTACGATCTGAGAGAGATGCTATAGTTGTATCCGCGCATCGCAAAGTATCAACATTTGAATCTCCAAGAGTTATTTCATTTGTTGCTGAACCACTAGATGGATCCGCATTGTAACCCAAACAAGTCAAATTATTGCCGGTTATAGTAGCACTATTACCTGTTTCTGTACCTATAAATGTGTTATTATATCCAGTTGTTATACCATTTGTTGATGAACTGTTATACGCAGAACTGTAACCAAGTGTCAGATTGTTATAACCAGATGTCAATCGTTTTGAACTATGATATCCTATAGCCACATTATTGGCATTACCTGAATTTGTTCCACTAGCTACATTTTGAGTTTCAAGCGCATTGTATCCAATTGCTATTGAATTATTAGCTTCATCTTCTGTTTTTAGACAATCTGAACCAATGGCAATATTCTTAGATCCACTTGTTAATGCCAAACCAGTATTATATCCTAAAAAGGTATTATCATCCCCTTCTGTAATAGCTTTCATAGATTCATAACCGACAGCTGTGTTTCTTAAGGCACCGGTGCTAATAGATCCTGTAGTTTGATGACCTAATATTAGAGAGTGCTGAAATGTTCCAGAACTTGTTCCACCTGCCTTAGCATCTGAGAGTCCATCTATATCAGATGAACCTCCACCGCCACCAGAACCAAATGCTGACCAATTACTACCTCCGTCATTTGAAAATTGTAATTGACTTGAATCGTAACGTATCCTTCCATTTGTGTTTCCTATAGAAATATAATCTGAAAAAGTAGTTGCCTTAGCTACCGTAATAGCTTCACTACCATTTGTTGTTGTAAATGTCATGTAGGCATTATCACCTTCTTCAATAATCAGC
>Ga0209634_1001109_pt1 | contig 20172 bp, 19 predicted proteins | sample LinPmetageLP40_FD_184043 | JGI IMG/M metagenome (GOLD analysis project Ga0209634, IMG submission 184043) | Marine viral communities from the Pacific Ocean - LP-40 (SPAdes) (version 2) | ecosystem: Environmental > Aquatic > Marine > Oceanic | place: Pacific Ocean | collected 2010-08-26 | reverse complement strand
CTCACTGAAATTTTTTGGAAGAATACCCAGTATAAAAGCTCTGTTGAGGTTATTCTTTGATTATCAACATCCTTCGTTGGAGAAAGAAGTGTTTGGACTGAAGTTTAAGAACCCAGTTGGGCTAGCTGCAGGATTTGACAAGGACGCTAAATTAGTTGATGAACTCGCTACAATGGGATTTGGATTCATCGAAATAGGAACGCTCACTCCAAAAGGGCAGGCAGGAAATGAAAAACCCAGACTTTTTCGATTGAAGCAAGATGGCGCTATTATCAATAGGATGGGTTTTAATAATGATGGTGTGGAAGCGGCTGTTGAAAGATTGAAGAAGGTCAATAATAATGTCTTAATAGGAGGAAATATTGGCAAGAACAAGGTCACTCCCAATGAAGAGGCAGTCAATGATTATGTGATAAGTTTTGAAGCACTTTTTGAGGTTGTAGATTATTTTGTTGTCAATGTGAGCTCTCCAAATACACCTAATCTGAGGGCGTTACAGGATAAAGAACCATTGAAGGAGCTACTGACTAAACTTCAAGAGTGCAATGAACTCAAGCCATCTCCAAAGCCTATTTTGCTCAAGATCGCACCTGACTTAACGAATGAGCAGTTGGACGATATCATTGAAATTGTAAAGGAAATAAGCCTGGATGGCCTCATTGCGACCAACACCACGATAGATCGAAGTAGTTTGTCTGCATCAGTTGACGAATTAGAGGGAATAGGAGCAGGAGGACTCAGTGGCACCCCAGTAAGAGATCGATCCAATGAAGTGATTCGATATCTGAGAAAGGGTTTAAGCGAAGATTTTCCGATTATTGGAGTGGGTGGAATTATGACTCCGCAGGATGCCGTTGATAAGATGAAGGCTGGAGCAACATTGATTCAAATATATACTGGTTTTATCTATGAAGGACCCAGTTTTGTGAAGCAGATCAATAAAGCCCTTGTGAAGGCATTGTGAATACACATTTCACCAACTATTGGTCTCAATTATTTTCTGTCTAATTGGTTATTAAATTAGTTGTTGACACTGAAAGACTACAGCCTGGAGTTTATGTCATTGCAATTCGGAAGAATTCAAAAGTGTTAAGTTCAAGGGTTTTTAAGTTATAGGCAGAATATTGAATTGGTCTCTTTCGTTTTAGTATATATTTCATAGTTTTGCTTTCTTACACATTCTGAATGGCAGAGAACTCTTATAAGAACACATTTAAAAAATCACCTAAGAAGGAAGAAAAGAAAGAGACTAAGTGGAAACTCGATTTTATTTATGACAAGCGCTTCCAACTTGTGTCTGGCTTTTTTCTGATAATCCTTTCTATTTACTTTTTGACAGCATTTTGTTCTTACCTATTTACCGGCAAGACTGATCAAAGTGTAGTGGAAGCGATCAACCAAACTGGCTGGATTCAATCTGGTTTGGAAGCTGATAACTGGCTCGGGGCATATGGAGCTATGATCTCCCATTATTTTGTGTTTCAATGGTTTGGTTTGGGTGCATTTTTGATTCCTCCATTTCTTTTTGTTTTGGGATACCGAGTTGTTTTTAAAAAGACATTGGTGCCATCCAGAGCTGCATTTGGCTTTGTCCTATTCTTTGTTCTATGGCTGAGCTTGTTGTTCGGATATATTATTTTTCATAAAGAAGGAGCTACAGAATGGTCTTTTTTGGGAGGAGGCATGGGCTATTATTTGGCGAGATTGTTCGATAGCCTGATTGGTTGGGGAACCTTCTTATTGCTTATTTTTTCTTTATTAGCATTCATAGTCTATTTCTTTAATATTACCACGCTATTGAGTCCTGAGAAATCTTCTGAAGAAGATGATCAGGTTGCTAATGAAAAGTTAGCGGCAAAGAAAATTGAGGAAGAAGGCAATGATGATTTGTTTGAGTTAGAAGAGGAAAATGATGAAGATGTTGAACCTGATGAAATTGACAGTTGGACATTATCTACCAAAGAGGAGCAACTTATAGAGTTGAAGCAGGAAGAAATTATCACATCTGGAAAATCCCCCAAAATTGGCGAAGCTCCGAAAGTAAAGGAAATTCCTTCAATAGAATTGGATGTTACGCTTCCTGAAGAGGTCGTAGAAGAACTTGCGCCTGAACCAGAATTTACGATAGAAGAGGTTTCTGAGGAAGTGAAGAAAGTTGAGAATCAGGAAAATTATGATCCCACATTGGATTTGGGAACCTATCAATACCCAACGATTGATTTATTGAATCAATACGATACAGGTATCATCCAAGTCTCAAAAGAAGAGCTTGAGGAGAATAAGGACAAGATTATCAATACACTGATCAATTTCAAGATTGGTATATCAAGTATCAAAGCCACTATTGGGCCGACTGTGACGTTATATGAAATTGTTCCAGAAGCTGGTATTAAAATTTCTAAGATCAAGAATCTTGAAGATGATATCGCTTTGAGTCTTGCAGCTCTTGGAATTAGAATCATCGCACCCATTCCCGGGAAAGGCACTATTGGTATAGAAGTGCCAAATAAAAATAGGGAAATGGTGGGCATGCGATCTGTATTGAGTACAGATAAGTTCATGAAAAGTGATAAGGATCTGCCAGTAGTCTTGGGTAAGACTATTTCCAATGAAATATTTGTGATCGACCTTGCCAAGATGCCCCATCTATTGATGGCAGGTGCTACCGGTCAGGGTAAGTCAGTAGGGATCAATGTACTCCTCACATCGTTGCTTTATAAAAAACATCCGTCACAATTGAAATTTGTATTGGTGGATCCGAAGAAAGTGGAACTTTCACTATTCAATAAGATAGAAAGACACTTTTTGGCGATGCTTCCAGATGGAGAAGAAGCTATCATCACTGATACCAAAAAAGTGGTAAATACACTCAATTCTCTGTGTATTGAAATGGATACGAGGTATGATTTGCTGAAGGATGCCGGGGCCAGAAACTTAAAGGAATACAATCATAAGTTTGTCAAAAGACGTTTGAATCCAGAAAAAGGACATCGATTTATGCCTTTTATTGTATTGGTTATTGATGAGTTAGCTGATCTTATGATGACTGCGGGCAAAGAAGTGGAAACACCCATTGCTCGACTTGCACAATTGGCAAGGGCGATTGGGATTCACTTGGTGGTGGCCACGCAGCGACCTTCTGTCAACGTGATTACTGGTACAATAAAAGCTAACTTTCCAGCTAGGTTGTCATTTAGAGTTACCTCCAAGATTGATTCAAGAACCATTCTGGATGCTGGAGGCGCGGATCAGTTGGTGGGAATGGGAGATATGTTATTCTCTCAAGGGTCTGATATTATCAGGTTGCAATGTGCTTTTGTTGATACACCAGAAGTTGAAAATATTTGCGACTTTATTGGAGAGCAGCGAGGATATGAAACAGCTTATATGTTGCCGGAATTTATAGGAGATGAAGAAGGTGGTAGCAAGGCTGATATTGATTTGGATGATCGTGATGCGATGTTTGAAGATGCTGCAAGACTCATTGTGATGCACCAGCAAGGAAGTACGTCTTTGATTCAGCGCAAGCTTAAGCTTGGATACAATCGAGCAGGTAGGATTATTGACCAGCTTGAGGCAGCTGGAATTGTTGGCCCATTTGGTGGGAGTAAGGCGCGAGATGTGCTGATTACAGATGAGTATAGTTTGGAACAGTTATTGAATGAACTGAACGATAAGTGATTTAAAGATAATAGTTTTGTAAATTGAGTGACATAATGAATATGAAAAGAATTAACATAATGTTGGTGGTGCTTATGGCAACAGTAATGACTGTTCAAGCACAATATGACCAAAAAGCAAAAACTATTTTGGATGCGATGAGTGCCCGTTACAAGAAGATGCCATCGTATATCGCTCAATTTTCTACTGCCTTGGTCAATGAGACCGAAGGACTCAATGAAGTGTTTGAAGGACAAATCACAGTCAAAGGTGATCAATATGTACTCAAAACAGAGGAGCAAGAGGTAATCAATGATGGAAAGACCGTTTGGACGTATTTACCAGATGTCAATGAAGTGAATATTGACGTGTATTCTCCTGATGATGATGAGATCACACCTTCTTCTATATTTGATGAATACAAAAATGGCTACAAATATATCTGGATGGAAACGGTGAAAGAGCAGGGCATGGATTCAGATGTAATAGACTTGATCCCTAATGAAAGTAGTGATACACAGTTTTTCAAGATAAAAATGGTGATCAGTTCAAAGGTTAGAACACTGTTGAAATGGACGATGTTTGAAAAACAGGGTAACAAATATATTTATACGATCAGTAATTTCAATGACAAAGCCACCGTTCCTGATGCTTTATTCAAATTTGATAAATCAAAATACCCAGGAGTGGAGATAGTTGATTTGAGATAGAGTTGCCACCACTATTACTTTTTGATGCCTGCTTAATTATCTTCAAAAAAAACGCCCTTTTTTGTAGCTTATCACCTCTTTTTGAATTTTTGAAACCGAAAGTGAAATGAAATCGTTATTTTGGTGTGCTAGATTGAGAAATGATGAATTATACAAATAAGGTCATAGCCAATCCTGAAATTATGCTGGGTAAGCCAATAATTAAAGGAACTAGAATTACAGTTGAGTTGATATTGCGAAAGTTATCAGAAGGTATCTCTGTTGATGAATTAATTGTTGCCTATCCACATTTATCGAAGAAAGATGTTTATGCAGCATTAACATATGCTTCTGATTTGATTGCTAACGAAGAAGTAATCATTCCAATAGCTTCATGATTTTGGCGGATTAAAACATTGATGCAAATATTGTGTCTATGTTACGATTGAAAAATATCGATGTAGTCCATATCAAAGAAAATCACCAAGGAGTCCCAGACGAAGAAGTTATATCAATTTCTAAAGACCCACCGAGAATAATACTAGCTGAAGATAAGGATTTTGGAGAGTGGGTGTATGCTCATAACGAAAGAGATATTAGCGTTATTTTACTACGTTATAGTTTTTCAGAAACTCAATAAATGGTATCACTATTATTAGACCTATTAGAAAGTAGAGGGTCTGACTTATATGGAAAATTTCTGACTATTACTACTCAAAAAATTAGAATTAGATCTCTAAAATAATGATTGTTTAAATGGATTTTTGTCTGCTGTGAGTGCGTACAAACCTTAGATTGATCAAAATATTCACAAATACCCCAAGGGTTTTTAAAACCCTTGGGGTATTTTTGCTTTACACTGATACAGTATTATAGATGCTGGCATCAGGAGGATTTTTAATATCTACGAAACAGGGTTTTATGACCAGAGCAACTCTATTTGAACAAATAAAAAGAAAGCAGTCCTATCTTTGTGTGGGTTTGGATACAGATATAGACAAAATTCCCGAGCATCTATTATCTTCAGATGACCCGATTTTTGAATTCAATAAACAAATAATAGATGCGACCAGTGCATACTGTGTGGCATATAAGCCGAATATAGCTTTCTATGAAGCACTGGGAAGTCAGGGATGGGAGAGTTTGCAAAAAACCATAGATTATATTCCAAAGGAAATTTTCACTATTGCAGATGCAAAGCGAGGAGATATTGGCAACACCTCTCGATTGTACGCCAAGGCATTTTTTGAAAAAATGGGTGTTGACTCGGTTACTGTGGCACCGTACATGGGAGAGGATTCGATCACACCGTTTTTGAATTTCGACAATAAATGGGTCATTTTACTCGCGCATACTTCTAATAAAGGAAGTCAGGATTTCCAAGTGCTGTCCACAGGAGAGCGCAGTCTATACGAGGAGGTAATTATCAAAAGTCAACAATGGGCTACTCCTGAGCAACTGATGTTTGTCGTAGGAGCTACACGAGCAGATAAGATAGCTGAGATAAGGAATTTGGCCAAAGAACATTTCTTTTTGGTGCCTGGGGTTGGTGCTCAGGGAGGCAGTCTGGAAGAAGTTTCCAAGGCTGGGATGAATGATCATTGCGGGCTTTTAGTCAATTCTTCTAGAGGAATAATCTATGCTTCCAATGGGAAGGATTTTGCTGATAAGGCACATGGAGTCGCAAAAGACCTTCAACAAGAAATGCAGCAATATTTAAAAATTCATCTACCTAGATAGATCAATATGCAAGAGGCGTTTTTACATTTTGTTTGGCAATACCAATACTTTGATAAAAACGAACTGTGTACAACAGAAGGGAGTCCAATTGAAATTTATGATCAGGGATTTCTACAAAGTGATTCAGGCCCTGATTTTTCTCAATGCCGGATGAGAATAGGTGAATTACAATGGAGTGGCAATGTTGAAATACATGTAGAGTCGAGTGCCTGGGTGCAACATCATCATCATGAGGATAGAGCCTATGATAATGTGATTTTGCATGTTGTTTGGGACAACGATCTAGAGATTCATCGTACAGACGGAACACTTCTTCCAGTTCTGGAGCTAAAAAATCGCACGGACTCTTCGCTACTTACACGTTACGAAAAGTTAATTAATCAACCCACTCCAATATTGTGTGAGCACCAATATGATTCTGTAAGTAACATTGTCAAACTCTCCATGTGGGAGAAAGCACTCATGAATAGACTCGAGCGAAAGGCGGAGGAAGTAACACTGCTTTATGAGCAATTGGAGAACGATTGGGAGGATACCGCATATCGGTTGCTTGGTAAGAATTTTGGTTTTAAGATTAATGCCGACACTTTTTTGCAACTAATTAAATCTGTACCCCTCAAGTATATCCATAAACATGCAAACAACCTGCTTCAGGTTGAGGCCTTGTTATTTGGGCAAGCAGGTTTTTTAGAAGACGCTGAAGGCGATGCTTACTACTTAAGTCTGAGAAAGGAGTACTCGTTTCTCAATAAAAAATATCAAATAGCAGAATTGAAACTGGAGCAATATCAGTGGAAATTTATGAGGCTTAGGCCTGCCAATTTCCCAACAATTCGCATTGCTCAACTTGCTACTATTCTTGTCAATTTGAAACATGTTTTTTCTCTGATTTTAAATACAAACAGCTCTAAAGAACTATATCAGTTGTTCTCACAACCGATATCTGAATATTGGAATACGCACTATCATTTTGGGAAGGAAAGCCAAAACCGAACAAAAAAGATTGGGAAACCTTCTGTTGAAAATATGATGATCAATACGGTTGTACCAATATTGGTATCTTACGGAAGGAAACATCAAGAACAGCAATATGTTGATCGTGCAGTGGCATTTCTGCAACAATTGAAACCTGAAAACAATCGTATAACGCGAATATGGGAATCACTGGATCAGCCGATAAAATCGGCATTTGACTCACAGGCAGCTATAGAATTGCATAATGAGTATTGTCTGAAACGGAGATGCCTAAGTTGCAATATTGGTGTTCACATACTCACCAACCCCAAGGAAGAATGACTGCCTACCTTGTCAACGCTATTATTATTGGTGTCCTGATTTATTTGATCTACAAACGATATGTACCTAGTGATATGAGGAGTTGCTTTTTTCCTGCCTTGGGCTTGAAATTATTTGCTGGGGTAGCTCTGGGACTCTTATATTGTGAATACTATGGATTTGGTGATACGATAGCTTATCATCAGGATGCTATTAAGTTGAGTAATCAGGCACTTAGTAACATATCTGGATACATAAAAATGTTGCTAGGGCGATCACACAATATTGATGTTGTCGGATTCACTTTTTACAATCAACCAAGGGCTTTTTTTTTAGTTAAAATATTGAGCACTGTTCACCTACTTAGCGGACAGAATTACTGGATATCAGGGCTCTATTTTTCGCTTTTCAGCTTCATGGGATTTTGGATGTTGGCAAGCACGTTGGTACGATATGTCCCTTCCATTAGGCTTGGTGTTATTGTCGCATTGCTTTTTTTTCCATCTGTCGTTTTTTGGAGTTCTGGTATTATCAAAGAGAGCATTGCCATGGGGGCATTGGTATTATTGATCCATTTGTTGATAGACTGGATATTGTCACGCAAAATGAACTGGAAGCGAATAGTAAGCGGTGTGCTTCTGATTGCTTTGGTTTGGCATTTGAAATACTATTACTTAGGCGTGTTTTTGGTTACTGCCATCCCATTGATATTTACAGATGTCATTGTCAAAAACAAACTCCTGAAGATCAATGCCTATGGAATTTACGGTGCACTGTTCGGAGCGGTTGTTATACTGGTATCATTGCTCCATCCTAATTTTCACTTAACTGACATCCTGTATGTAATTGTTGAAAATCATGACATATATGTCCTCAAATCCCAACAAGGTCAATACATTGTCTACAGAGATTTAGCACCTACTTGGTGGAGCATTGCTAGCAATTTTCCAATGGCATTATGGTCGGGTTTGTTCAGGTTGGGTATTTGGGAGGCGAATAGTATGTTGGAATACTTTGTAGGTTTTGAGAAATTAGTGGTCTTGATATTCAGTATATCTGCAATATGTCGATTGGGAGACATAAAGAAGTCCTCTCATAAATTGCTGATTTTGACGGCATGCTTCTATACGATCCTGTTGTCAGGTTTTCTAGCGATGTCAGCGCCTAATTTCGGGACGTTGGCTCGCTATAGTGTAGGATACATGCCTATTCTACTTCTTCTCATATTAAGCAACAATCCTTTGTTGACCTTTTTGAAAAGCAAATTTGTAACTAAAGTTGAAGAAATAGTCGAATAGCCTTACCTTTGCCCCTCAATTTGATATTAGAGATGGAAAACCCAGTAATAATTTTCGGAGCAAATGCACTCGGTAGAGCAGCTCAAGAAATGTTCAACAGTAGAAATATTATCATTTATGGATTTTTAGATGATAGTAAGGAGACACATGGAAAGCAATATGGAGACGTGTCTGTTTTGGGAAGTACCAGTGATGATGGATACTTGAAGTTGATAGGCAAAAAGTGTCAGGCATTCATTGCAGAAGATGACAATAAAGTGCGCAAGGCCACCGTAAAAATGCTCAATGAGCGGAGAAAAGTGATGCCAGTCAATGCGATTCACGATGAATCATCCGTAGCTCCTTCAGCACATATAGGCCATGGCAATTTCATTAATGCAGGAGTTGTCATTGGTGCAAATGCAAAAATGGGAAACCATTGTATTTTGCATACAAACGTGGTGGTGGATTATGAAGCGACTATAGGAGAATTTGTTCAAGTAGGTGCGGGGAGTATTGTCAATAACGGAGTGGAGATAGCGGATGAAGTATTTGTCGGATCCGGAGTGACTATCGTATCTGGAGTAACTATTGGAAAGGGTGCACGAATAGGAGCTGGATCTGTCGTGATAAGCGATGTAACAAAGGGTGCTACCGTCTTTGGAAATCCGGCACAGGAAGTTAAAAGTTGATTAGTTTAAGGTTTAAGGTTTAAAGTTCAAAGTTTAAAGTTCAAAGTTCAAAGTTCAAAGTTCAAAGTTCAAAGTTCAAAGTTCAAAGTTCAAAGTTTGAGGTTTAAGTTCGAAGTGTAACATTAAACTTTAAACATCGAACTTAGAACATCGAATGAGTTATGAAAAAATATCAAGTATTACTGTATTATTGCTATACACCTATAGCAGATCCTGATGCATTCAGGGAAGAACATCACCTGTTCTGTTTGGATAACAATTTAAAGGGAAGGATTATTATCGCATCTGAGGGTATTAATGGCACCGTGTCGGGTCTGAAAGAGGATTGCCAAAGATATATGGAGCACATCAAGGCAGACGCTCGATTTGCTTCACTGGAGTTTAAGGTGGAAGACCTCGAAGTGGGTGCTTTCAAAAAGCTCAATGTGCGTGTCAAGTCTGAAATCGTTTATTCAGGTTTTAGCCATATAGACCCCAATGAGCGTACAGGAATTCACTTGGAACCAGATCAATTCAAAGAGATAAAAGATCAAGAAGATGTGGTGCTACTGGACTGTAGATCAACATACGAACATAGTGTAGGAAGGTTTAAAAATGCCATCACCATGGACATAGAGAACTTCCGAGATATGCCAGAAAAGATACAAGAGCTCCAAAAATACAAGGATAAGAAAGTAGTAACATACTGTACTGGGGGTATAAAGTGTGAAAAAGCGAGTGCTTACTTGCTTGAGCAGGGGTTTGAAAATGTATATCAGCTTCATGGTGGCATTATCAAATATGGTATAGAAGAGGGAGGCGAGGATTTTGATGGTAAGTGCTATGTGTTTGATAATCGAATCGTTGCTGATGTCAATACGATCAACCCTGAAGTAGTTGCGACTTGTTATGTCTGTGATACCAAGACTGATCGCATGGTGAATTGTGCAAACTCTGAATGCAATAAGCATGTGCCCATTTGTGAAAAATGTGGATGGGAAATGGAAGGAGCGTGCTCATCAGCATGTCAGCAGCACCCTGACAAAAGACCTTATGATGGTACAGGGTATTATCAGAAGAATACAAACGGATATAATCCATACAAGGGTTTCTATAGAAGTGATAAAATAGAAGGTGCATTGTGAAGTGTGAGGTAATTTAGTTTATCTTACACTTTTTAGTGAAAGAATATGTCTCAAATTTCAGAAACAGACCTCATATTAAATAAGGATGGTAGTGTCTATCATCTCAATTTAAAACCTGAACACTTATCTGATACAATCATTACCGTAGGTGATCCGAGTAGGGTGCACAATGTCAGCAAGCATTTCGATAAAATAGATTTCGAAATGAACAAGCGCGAATTTATTACGCATGTAGGGAGTTATAAAGGCAAACGAATCACGGTGATCAGTACTGGGATGGGCACGGACAATATTGAGATATTCTTCACGGAAATTGACGCACTTGCCAACATTGATTTGCCAACGAGGCAGATAAAATCAAAACACAGAAAACTAAATATCATTCGGATAGGCACATCAGGTGCGCTACAAGAAGATATCAAATTAGGGTCACATTTAGTGTCAGACTATGCAGTGGGTCTTGATACATTGATGTGCTTCTATAATTTACCTCAGAGTGATTCGGAAAAAGAGATAGTAAATCATATTCAACAGGAAACAGGGATTTCATTCATGCCATATATTGCCAGAGCTTCACAAACTTTGAAAGATAAAATCGGAGACGGGATGATCAATGGAAATACGGTGACTTGTCCAGGTTTTTATGCTCCTCAGGGGAGACGAATTCGCTTGGATTTGAAGCATCCTAAATTGATAGATGATCTGAATTGCTTCAATCACAATGGGTTCTGGTTAACAAATTTCGAGATGGAAACGGCCGGATACTATGCGTTGGCCAAAATGCTTGGACATGAAATGCTCAGTGTCAATGCAATTATTGCAAATAGAATTACGAATAAATTTTCAAATAATTCGACAAAAGTAGTAGATGACTTGATTCTGAAGGTGCTGAATCAAATATAGTCTAATTTAGAGTGCCGTAGACAGTTCCAGAATTTGTTTCTTCGCAAACGAAGGGTCGTAGTTGTTGTAAAATCCCGAAAGAATTCTGTGAACAATTTGAGAAACGATCAACTCTTTATCTGATTTACCCTCCTTACCTAACCAATAAACACGCTTCGGGTGTTTTTTCATGTCTTCCACATATTGTTTCGCATGATCATATTGCTCGTTGGTAAAAGAGAGTTTAAACTTAGCTTCTAAAGTTTCCATATGTACATACTTTGAGTCAATACTGTTTTGCAATTCACGTGCCAAATTAATGAACTACTATAACAAAATAAAGCACACATAAATTCAATTAATGATCGATTTGGCTCATTGGTGTCCATTATCGAGAAACTATAACCTCAATATTTTATATGAATGAAGCTGTTACCCACAGGCTAAACTATCTATATTTGTGTGATTTTAATCTGAAGAATTCCCAGAGGCAAAGCCTCGGGGTTCCTATAAAGCCGTCATTCCTGCGAAGGCAGGAATCTAAATATAAAATTTCGGTTTTTGATTCTTCAAGTCAAAATTGAAACTAGCGAAATACCCCGATGACTCTGTCTTGGGGATAGTTGGTTTTAAGAAATTTTTTATTTATGATAGACTACGAATTACACACGCTGCCCAATGGCATTAGGATAGTGCATAAACAAGTATCTCATGCCAAAGTTGTGCATTGCGGTTTTATGTTGAACATAGGCAGTCGAGATGAGCCAAAGGAAATGCAGGGCATTGCTCATTTTTGGGAGCATATGGCCTTCAAGGGGACTAATAAGAGGAGGGCATTTCATATTCTCAATAGGCTAGATGCAGTTGGAGGAGAACTCAATGCATACACCACTAAGGAAAAGATAACCTTTCATGCATCAGTACTTGATGAGCATTTTGAGAAAGCAGTCGAGCTTCTTTCGGATATAACTTTTGATTCCATATTCCCTGATAAGCAAATAGTCAAAGAGCGACAGGTTATTCTTGAAGAAATGGCTATGTATCAGGACACTCCAGAGGATGCAATACAGGATGAGTTTGACTACGTGGTGTTTGGAGATCATCCGATGGGAGTAAATATCCTGGGCATACCAGAGACAATCAATAAATTTCAAAAGAAGGATTTCCAAGAGTTTATTAGAAACAATATGAATACAGAAGAAATTGTATTCACATCTGTTGGTAATATCTCCATGAAGAACGTTGTGAAGCTGGCAGAAAGGTATTTTGCACATATTCCTCATTTAAAAGTTGATAGAACCAGAACACCGATCAATTCATATCTTCCAAGTGCAAAACAAGTCAAACGTCCGATTACGCAATCTCTTTGTGTCATAGGAAGGCCTGCATATTCATCTACTGACAATAGCAGGCTTCCATTTTTTTTATTGATCAACCTATTGGGTGGACCTGGTATGAATTCCAGACTAAACATGTCACTTCGAGAAAAATACGGTTTGGTCTATGCAATAGATACTTCATATAGCAGTTATTCGGACACTGGATTATTTGGAATACATTTTGGTACGGAGCCAAAGCAGCTTCAAAGAAGTATTGCATTGGTCAAAAAAGAGTTGAAAAAACTGCAAAATTCGACCTTGGGAATTAGACAATTGCATGCTACAAAGGAGCAGTTAATCGGACAACTTGCCATGTCTGAGGAAAACAATGCGAGCCTTATGTTGGCAATGGGAAAAAGTATGTTAGACAAGAATCGAATAGACTCACTTGAAGAGATTTTTTCTAAAATCAGAAATGTTTCAGCTAACCAACTTCAGGATGTTGCCGTAGAAATGTTTGATCACAGCATGCTGAGTATGCTTACTTACATTCCCAAGTGATATGGATTTCTTAGACAAAGAATTGCAAAAATACATCGATGAACATACTTCAGAAGGCTCAGAGGTATTGAAAGAGCTCGATAGAGAGACATATGATAGGGTGATGACTCCTAGGATGCTTTCAGGACATCTCCAAGGACGTGTATTGGCGATGTTATGTCATATGATCAAACCTAATAAAGTGCTAGAAATTGGCACATATACAGGTTATTCTGCGTTATGTCTTGCAGAGGCAATGTCTCCTGACTCAAGAATAACGACCATTGATATCAATGAAGAATTGGAAGAAATGGTAAGAAGATATATTTCCAAAAGTGATTATCAGGATTTGATAGATTACCGTGTTGGGAATGCCATTGATGTGATTCCTCAGTTAACAGATACATTTGACTTGGTTTTTATTGATGCGGACAAGACCAATTATTCAAACTACTTTGATCTGGTCATTGATAAGATTCCAATTGGCGGTTTTATTATAGCCGACAATGTGCTCTGGAGTGGTAAAGTGTTAGACAAGAATAGAAAAAAAATAGACAAGGATACAGAGGCCATTGTTGCTTTCAATAAGAAAGTACATGATGATAAACGTGTTGAAAATGTGCTGTTCCCGATTAGAGATGGACTTATGGTTTTAAGGAAAGTTTGATATGCAAAAAGTAATTGTAAGTCTTATGTTAATGCTGCTGCACGGTGTCCTTGCAGCGCAAGGCCCCAAAGTGCCAGGTAGAATGACAATAGGGGATATGAAACTGAAAATCACAGATGGTGCTCGAGCAGAAATCCAAAAAAATGTAGATGACCTAACCAGGTATCCAAAATACTTCAATGCAAAGGTAGATCTGGCCAATCAATACTTTCCATTTATTGAAGAAGCTTTCAAAAAGGAAGGTGTGCCGGAGGAGATTAAGTATTTGGTCATACAGGAAAGTGGCTTGATTTCAGATGCCGTCTCTACTTCTAATGCAGTAGGATATTGGCAGTTCAAGGACTTCACCGCTGTCGAAATGGGCTTGCGAGTGGATAAACATGTGGATGAACGAAAGAATATTTTGTCAGCATCCGTAGGTGCTGCGAAATACATGAATATGAACAATGGCTATTTCGATAACTGGATATATGCCATACAAGCATATCAGATGGGTGCCGGTGGGGCACTCAAAGTAACTGACAAAAAACTCTATGGCTCAAAACAAATGACCATCAGCAAAAAGACATATTGGTATGTGAAAAAGTATTTGGCGCATAAAGTAGCATATGAGGGTGCTGTTGGGAAGTCAAGACCTTCAGTGTACTTATCCGCAGATAAATCAAGTGCTGGAAAGTCGCTAAAAGATGTTGCTAAAAAAAGAAATGTCAATGAAGAAGAGTTGGCCAAATACAATAAATGGCTGACCAAGGGCAAAGTGCCATTAGATAAAAAATATGCAGTCATTATTCCTGACAAGCAGTTGGTAAAAATAGCTGATGATGAAGATACTTCTTCAAAATCAAAAAAGATATTTCTTCAAAAAGCCCCTAGTTATAATCAATCCCAAGCAAAGCTGTTTCCGGTGACAAAACCTTGGAAGGGGAGTGCGAAGTACTCAGGAACTACCATGAATATCAATAAGCTTCCTGCGGTTAAGGGAACCAAGGGAGATTCTTTGGAAGGTCTGGCAAGGAAAGGAAATTTGAGTCTTGGTGATTTCTTGGATATCAATGATATTGAAATTGATCACCAGGTAGTAGATGGAGAAGTGTACTATTTCAAAAAGAAAAAGTCCAAAGCTAAAGTGTACTATCACGTGGTTCATAGTGGCGAAACGCTGTGGTCTATATCGCAAAAATATGGTGTGCGCTTAAGTAAAATTATGATGAAAAACCGTATGGAAAGCGGAACGAAGCTGAAAATTGGAAGAGTTTTATGGATGCGGCATATCCGCCCCGAAAATGTTGCTATTGCATACGAAGAGCTTGATGATATAGAACCAATCTCAATTAATTTGGATAGCGGTAGTGCAATAGAAAAAAATAATACTATTAAAATAGAAGAGCTTCCGATAGATACGCTGTCTCAAGTGTTGGAAGATGACTCATTGCAATTTGAGCAGAGAATAGACAGTGTCAAGCTAAAAAGAATAAGTCATGTGGTTAAGAAAGGGGATACGTACTATAATATAGCGAACCGATACAATGTAGGCGTATTGGATTTGGTAAAATGGAATAAACTCACATTGTCTGATAAACTGTCTATTGGTCAACAGCTTAAAATATTTGTTTCACGGACGGAAGTTCTCAAGCCAAAGGAAGAGTCGAATGGTGGTGCGCAGGAAAAACTCTCTGACTATCACCTCGTAGAAAAAGGCGAGACCATGTATAGTATTTCACGCAAGTATGGCTTGACTTTGGAAGCTTTGAAAATCTTAAATGACAAGACCGAAAACAAAGTAGCAATAGGCGAGCGAATCAGGGTATCTGACAAGGATTGACAAACTATTTTCATAATTATTGACGAACTACTTTACATTATTTAGTAATATATAATATATTACAAACGGAAACACTAATAAGGTCTAATGGTATTTCTACCTAGGCTTATTAAGAAAACAACAAAATAAATGGCAGAAGCTAAAACAATTGACTTGGTAATGTTGGTGGACGACAATGATACCGATAATTTCATTAGTAAGAGAATAATAGAGATTACCAAGTTTGCCAATGAGGTTGAAGTAAAGAACTCCGGCAAGAAGGCACTGGACTATTTGAGAGAAAATGGAGACAATGACGAGAAGCTGCCTGATTTGATTTTTTTAGATATCAATATGCCTATTGTAGATGGCTTTGTGTTCTTATATGAGTTTGAGAAGTTTAACCAAGCAATCAAAGACAAATGCAAAGTGGTGATTTTATCCAGCTCTGACAATAAAAGGGATATTGATAAAATCGTAAACAACGACCATGTAGTAAAATTTATCACCAAGCCTTTAACAGAGACTTCTCTTTCAGGCATTAAGCTGTCTGCCAATTAGAAAGAGACATTAAAAAAAATCTGATTGTCCTGAATTAAGCATGAAGGACTTTTTTAGATTCCCACCTTGTTTGCCAATGCCGTTTAGTTAAGGATTTAGCTGATCACTACTGTCATTCTGAAACAAGTTCAGAATGACCTTAACTAAACGGCATTGTCCCTGACTGCACACTGTCGCTTAAGCGACCAGCAGGAAGGGATTTGAGCTCGCAAATATGACATATTACGGACTTTGTGAAAAAAAATAAGCCCATAAAAACACTGCATTTGCAGTGTTTTTATGGGCTTATTTGAGGTTTCTATTATTTATTACTGAGCGGCAAACTCCATAGACCATGCACCAGCTAGTGCTTCTACTCTTCCAGAGCCTAAATTCGTTCCCTCAATAAATATAAATCTCAGAATCAAAGTCGTTTCGGTAAGCGTAACATCGATTACTAAACCATCGTCTCTAGTTACCTGAAAGCTACCAGTTACTTCAGTAATCGGTGTTGTGAATTCCCAAGTTCCATTTGATGGCCATGGATGTACAGGTCTAGCAACTGTACCTCCGGTGGAGTAAGTGAAGGCACTATTAACCGTAAGTGTAAGACCGTTCATGTCAGTAATGGGATCATTGTCCAATGATGCTGAAGTCAATGTCCAAGTCTTAGCAAACATGTCAGTTACTTGCACCTCGGCTGATGGACCAGGCTCATTCGTACCGCATCCTACAGTCACCAATACTGCTAATAAGACTACAGCACTCAATAAATAGTTTAATTTTTTCATTATCTTTTCTTTAAAGTATGTTAATTCTTGTACTCGACTAAACTCAAATATATTAAATGTTTACTTAAATAATAAACAGATTTACTATTTATACAATAATAATCAGTTGGTAACCATTGATTTGTAGTCATTGATATCAATGATTTCGTTGCAATGCTCATATTCTGCTGGCTGATTTGAGGCGATGATCACAATTTTTTCAGGACTGGTTAGTTTAACCAATGATTTGTACCACTCCATTCCTTTTTGATCAAGGTTGGAAGTGGGCTCATCAAGTAGTATGATCGGGGTTTGGGCAAAAAAACATAAACCTAGTTTTAGTCGCTGTTTCATTCCCGATGAAAAATTTTTAATGTATTTGTTTTTCGCCTTTTCTAAATACATTTCATGAATCAGCTCATCAGTCGTGAGTCCTGACTGGATGGGCTTGAATTTGAAATGAAACTGAATAAATTCTGTTAATGTAAACTCTTCAATGAGTTCTAAATAGGGAGAAGCGAAGGATAAGTGCTTGTAAATGTCATCAGGCGAGATGTCATTAGTGTCTTTGTAAACAATTTCCCCAGAGCTAGGAAGTAGCGCCCCGGAAATCACTTGGACTAATGTGGATTTACCACTCCCATTTGGGCCTACTATCGCATAGCTATTGCCAGAAGTAAATTTCTTATTAAGATTTTTGAATATCCATTCATGATGGTATTTCTTACTGAGGTTATTCAGCGTTATTTCCATCTTAATATGCAAGCTAGTGAGAATACCCTTTCATAACTCCTCTGTCAGAACCCCTGATGAACTTAATGATTTCATCGCGTTCCTTTGAAGGAGGTAATTCCAATTCTGCTAAGTCCATTGCCTTAGAGTTATTAAGTCCTCTTAGAAAGATATATCGATATACTTCCTGAATTTCATTGATCTTTTCAGAAGTAAATCCTCTTCTTCTTAAGCCAATAGAATTAATACCACAGTAAGTGAGAGGTTCTCTTGCAGCTTTGGTATATGGAGGCACATCTTTCCTTACGAGTGATCCGCCAGATACCATCACATGGGCACCGATATTGACAAATTGATGTATAGCACTTGATCCTCCAATGATGGCGTAGTCGTCTATCGTCACATGGCCGGCTAATTGTACAGCATTAACCAATATGCAGTTGTCACCAATGGTACAGTCATGCGCAACGTGGACATATGCCATCAACAAACAGTTGTCACCAATTAGAGTTTTGTGTTTGTCAACAGTTCCTCTACTGATCGTCACATATTCTCTAATTACCGTGTTGTCCCCGATATGTGTTTCCGTTTCTTCCCCACCAAATTTGAGATCTTGAGGGATGGCTGAAATAGAAGCTCCTGGATAAACTTTACAATTCTTCCCTATTCGAGCCCCTTCAAAAATAGTAACATTTGGACCTATCCAAGTACCTTCCTCGATCACTACATTCTTATGGATCGTGGAGAAAGGCTCAATTACTACGTTGTGAGCAATTTTGGCCTGTGGGTGTATGTATGCTAACGGTTGATTCATTATCCTTTTTTTACAATGCTGGCAGTTAAATATCCTTCGCTGACAAGTGTTTTCCCTACAAAAGCTCTTCCGTACATTTTTGCAATCCCTCTTTTTATAGGACCTTGCAGGTAACAATCCATGACTAAAGTATCACCAGGGAGCACCATTTTTCTGAATTTGAACCCTTCAATTCCTAAGAATAATGTCCAGTAGTTTTCAGGATCGGGAACAGTATTGAGTACTAAAATACCCCCTACTTGTGCCATGGCCTCAATTTGTAATACGCCAGGCATTACTGGATTATTCGGGAAGTGACCTTGAAAAAATGGCTCGTTGAAAGAGACATTCTTCACACCTGTCACTCGCTCGTCATCAAGATGTATGATTTTGTCAACCAGCAAGAATGGGTATCTGTGTGGTAATATACTAGCGATTTTATTGATGTCATATACAGCAGGGACATTGATGTCGTACTTTGGTACGTTTCTCTTAGCGTCTTGCTGCATCGCCTTTTTGAGCTTTTTAGCAAAGGCAACATTCGCAGCATGACCTGGTCGAGCAGCCAATATTTGAGCTTTTATGGGTTTTCCTGCCAAAGCCAAATCACCCATCACATCCAGTAATTTATGCCTGGCAGGTTCATTCTTATATCTCAATTCTACATTGTTGAGAATTCCTTCTTTTTGAACTTCGACTTTTGGTTTGTTAAAGAGCTTGGCCAAATTATCTAGTTCATGATCTTCTACAACGCGATCAACGATCACGATTGCATTGTTTAGGTCTCCGCCTTGTACGAGATTGTTCTTGTAGAGCATCTCCAATTCATGTAAGAAGCAGAAAGTTCGACAAGAAGCGATTTCTTTTTCGAACTGACTGATATGAGTTAGTGATGCATGCTGACTCCCGAGTACTGGAGAATTGTAGTCAACCATCACAGTGACGCGGTAGTCATCTAGTGGCAAAGCAGCAATCTCTACATCTCTTGCCTGATCTCTATAGAAAATACTTTCGGTAACTTCATAGAAATCACGTGGAGCATCTTGCTCTTCTGATTCTGCAGCTTTCAGTACATCTACAAAAGGCTTAGAACTGCCATCCATGATAGGAGGCTCTGGGCCATCAAGTTGTATCAGTACGTTGTCTATTTCGAGTCCGACCAAAGCCGCTAATGTGTGCTCAACAGTGTTGACGCGTGCTTCTCCTTGCTCGATTGTAGTACCTCTGGACAAGTCAACAACCAAATCTACATCTGCATCAACAATAGGATGACCTTCAATATCGGTTCTCTGAAATTTGATTCCATGATTGGGTTTGGCTGGCAAAAAAGTCATATTGGCTTCTACTCCAGTATGTAATCCAACCCCTGATAAAGTGACCGATTTTTTGATCGTATGCTGCTTGATTTTCATGCGCTAAAATATGGCTAATGCTAATTGGTCGGCAAATTTAGCATTTTTTATTCAAGTTGTTTTATTCTGGTATTTAAATCAGGGAAATCGGGTTTAAAAAAAGGTTGATTATTTTCCGTGTAGTCTCACCAGCTGAGAAGTCATTCCGCAGGAATCTTTACCAATATTACAAGAAAATCAACTTCATGGTAAATATTTCTCCTGCTCTCCTTCGATTTCATCTCTTGAGAACATACGAAATGACTTCGAATATGTTAAA
>Ga0209634_1001106_pt1 | contig 20206 bp, 26 predicted proteins | sample LinPmetageLP40_FD_184043 | JGI IMG/M metagenome (GOLD analysis project Ga0209634, IMG submission 184043) | Marine viral communities from the Pacific Ocean - LP-40 (SPAdes) (version 2) | ecosystem: Environmental > Aquatic > Marine > Oceanic | place: Pacific Ocean | collected 2010-08-26 | reverse complement strand
ACCTTTACAAACCCCGTTTTTGTAGTTATTATTTTTTTTGCTTCTGGTTTTGGCTCTGGTTTTGGCTCTGGTTTAGGTGCTGCTTTTTTTGCTGTTATTTTTTTTAATTTTTCTTTTGCTTGTTTTAATTTAACTTTATCTTGTAATAGTTCTTTTTTCTGTTTCATATTCTGTAATAATAAATATTTAAATCTGTCAGGTCTATCTATCATCAATGCTATAATTTCGGCTTTTTTCATCTTAGAATAACCACGGATATTTTGCTTTGCGATTTCTTTTTTAAGTTCTCCTACCTTCATTTTTTTTAATACGTCAATTAATTTCATATATATAATAATATAGATAAATTTTTATATATATTTAATCGAAATTTACAACGTGCTTATTTTCAAGTTGCTTTTTTACAAATATTTTTTTTTTAATTATATCTGATTCCCTCATTCCCTGTTTCTTTAATCTATAATAATTCTTTTGGTAATTATAATATTCTAATGTTTGCCTTTGGTCTTTTTTAATTTTATGATAATACTCTTGGTTATATTGTGATTTTATTAATTTCTTATTTTGATATTGTTGAGCTATTTTTTCTTTATTCCTAATATAATATTCTTTTGCTTTTTGTTTATTTTGTGCATAATATGTATCTTTTTTTACATTTTCAGACATTAAATTATATATTTATATATTTTTTTTTTTAATTATAAAAACTAATACATTACATACATTTTATTTTAATAGATCCTTATCAATTTTCGCAGCCTTACCCCCCATTACCGCACTATATAAACGAGAAACGCCCCAAGCCCTCGCACTAGTTACGGATTTTCTGACGCTTTGGGGATTAGAAAAAAACGCCCCCTCTCCTTTTTTAACTATTTTTAATGCATTTGTATATTTAATATTTGATAATTTGGCTATATCTTTTACTGAATTAGATTTATCTTTATTAAATCCATGTTTTTTATTGTATTTTTGCTTATATGTTAATGTCATTATATATTATTTAGATAAAATAATATATAATTTATGATTTAATTCTTTTATATTTTTTTTTTGGTTTTATTTTTGTTAATAGTAATACTATATTATATCCCAAAATATACATCCATTTTAATAATGTGTTTTCTCTTTTCATCTAATTAAATTTAGATTATTTTTTAAACATAAGAAATAGAATATGACATGTCCTTTGGGTTAACTGTAATTTGTTTGAGTACCTCTGCAAAAAAATGTAAATGTAGCGGTTGATTATAACTACTGTCAGCTTGAACAGCACCTGTGCCTGTATCATAAACTGATTTTCTACCGAATACAACTTGAAAATTTTGAACCATATCTTGTTCTAATTTGACGGCATACGGTGTTAAAAATCCTAATGTCTGCTGATCATTACTTATAACACTAGCTGCCGCTTGTACCCAAACCGCCCCCACTTGATCGTTGCAGTCTCCGTAAAGATCAGTAAGCATTTTTCGCCGTTGGTTATCAAGTGTTAAACCCTGACCTTGTAGAAGATTTCCTTCTTGGGTTCTAACTTGAAAATTATTAAGATTTTGGGCTTGGGCTTGAATATTACCATAAAAATTAGAAGATACAGTTTGACCAACAGGCATCATGACTAGACGATTAATACTTTTATTATTAAAACCTTGAATTGTATATGTTACCTCTTGAACTGCTCCTTCATTACCTGCTGCCCCTGCTCCAGTTGGAAGATTTGGATGAACAGGCATGACAACTCTTGATGTTTCAATTGGTTGATATTGAATAGTACCATAATTTTTTAAAACATTCATTATAACGTCTTCGTCTTTCATTTCATCAACAACTAAAAGCGGTTCAAGTGAAGATACAGCCTCAGTATGTGCAGGGGTTAAATTTTTAATATCTGTTTCATATTCAATAACGATTCGAAGTCTTTTAAAATAATGGGTAGGAACAAATCGAGATCTTCTAAGAAAATCAAGATATGCCGACATATCAAGCCATGTTCTTGCACCTGGTGATTGATTAGCGGTATTATCAGGCAGTACTTCGCTAATAACTGCATCTTGTGAAGGATTTAATCCTTGAGAGACAAGACCCATATTATTTTTTTTTAAAAAATAATTAGTAGAAAGATTATCATCATTTTTTTTATTGTAACAAGTAAAACCAGCCCATAAATTAAAATTATCTAAACTATCAATTAATTCATTATCATCATAAAGCGAAAGAGAAGAAATAATTCCATATGCTCCAACTAAACGGTTTACGGCTCGATCCACTCCTGTGTTTTCTTGGAATCCTATATTTAAAAGTCTCATATTTGACATATACATTTTATCCGCATCAAGTCTAAACTCAGTTCTAAAATTCGTAGAATTTGTAAATGCTTGGACTTCGTGGGTTTCAATAGAAGATGTATAATAACTCATATATATTATAATATTATAGAAAAAATATTTTTATAATATTATTTTAAATTTTTGTAAATGATTAATTTCTTTTAAAGTGAAATTTGACCATGGAAATATAAATAAGCAATGTAAGGCTCATTAGATGCAATTTGAGATGTTAGATTAAGTCCAAATTTATTAGTTGATAAATCAATATATTGATTAAAATTTACACCGAGACCGTATGCTTCATTTGCTTTAATTTTATCTTGTCCAAAAGTGTTTACTTTCATATTTGAAAGGGATAATAAATATCGATCTAATATTTCTTCTTGTGATCTTAAATTAAAAGTTAAATATTTATTAGTAGAATCATTAAATAAATATTCAACATTCGAAACTAAGGGCGGTTTATCCAATTGGGTATTATTTGCATTAACTGAGTTTTCTTTATCTTGTTTAAGAAAAGATACGGAGCAGCTATTACTTAATTGAGGAACATTAACGGAAATATTACTAAATGTAGATTGGCATGACTGCCGAACATTAAGAATTGTAGACATGTTAATTGGAACTTGTGGTTGTGCATCATCAGGGACAGAACTAAAAGAAACGGAAAGTTCGGTTAAAGAATAATTATATATTCCACTACCTGCCGATGCCACATCAGACCCAAAAAATACCGCATCATTTCTTGCAAGTCTTACACTAAATGTAATATCACCAGTTGAACCATATTTAACTTCTGGAAGTCCACCATCCGCAGAACTTGCACTATTAATGCAACAAATTGGACGTGTTGAAAATGACATCCCTAAAGAAATATTAGGATCAACTGCATCAGCATTACCATTGAATTTTTCGCCCATCATAATCCTATTAGAAAGTCTAAGATTTTTAGATTTAAGTTCTGAAGAATTAGAAGAGTTACCCATATCATTTTCTGTTGCTGTGGCGGTATTAATCATTTTACACCATCTCGGGGCTTCTGTTAAAAGTTCTAAATTTCCTTGGTTTGCTGTTGATGTGGTTATATCCTGAAAAAGACAGTTAGCACCAATCATATTATCAAAAAAGCTTAAGTTATCGGTAGTGATAAGTTTTGTAGTACCAGATTTAAAACAATTAAAACGACCCTCAATTCTAAGACTATTTGCTACCATTTTTCGCCCTGGAAAAGAAAGACGGAAATCTACGTTTTGATATTCTGTATAACTTGCCGCTGTATTTAACGGGAAGACTCTATGATGTACATATTTACTCGACATATTATAATATTATAGAAAATATATTTTTATAATATTATTTATTTTGATTTAATACTGTTAATTTAACAAAGTTTATAAAACTTTAACGATTTGTTTATATAAATTAATGCTTGACGGTCCATTTCCTGTTGTTGTTGATATATTCATTTGTAATATTTTATTTTCTTTTGTTTGTGGCGTTGCATTCATAACAAATTCATTTTTTGACCCACCGCTAATAGATCCGTTCGGATTAACTTCAACATCAGTAAAAAGGTTTAAATCCCTAAGACGCATTCCGCCATTAATTAAAGTTCTTCTAATTTGTTCATAATAAAGAGGACTATCAAATTCCACAGGTCGTGATGTTTCTTGTTGGTTATCTAATCTATTTCTATAATCTTTAGGATTAGTAAAACCACTACTTAAAGTGTTTACTTGTGGAAACATAGCAAAATAATTAATACAATCAGGGGGTAATGTGAATATTTGAGATAATTTGGGGGCTCCTGCGGTTGTCAGTTGTTCCGTTTCATATGTAAAATAGTTAACTTGTCCAGATGGTGAAGCATTCAATAATTCGGTTGAAACTAAAGAAACATTTTCTATTGAAATAGTAGCTGTCGCTCCTGTTACATCAGGAGTGCATTTTACAGTATCTACGCTTTGTGTTGCTGAAGTAGTTATTATATCAAGACCAAAAGTTAAAGTAATAATGCCAGTTCCAGCAGCACGAGACATGCCAGTTATTACTTGATGAGGATTACTAAAAGCCGCACCAGTACCTGTAAGATTTCCGCTTATAGTAACATGTTGTCCAACCCAAAATGGCACTTGATCTAATGTTTCAAATTTCATGCCTAAGTCTAAAGCTTTTAAACTAGTTATGTTAGAAGGTATAACACCAGAAGCAGAACCCGCATGATTAGCAGGTAACATGCTATCATCATAATTTAATAGTGGTATTTTAGTTAATAAAAACGTTGGGTCATTATTTAATTCTATATGAAAGTTTAAATCACCCGTTCTATTTAAATCAAGTTGTGACTGTTCGCCCAATCCATAAAGTTGAGATAATGGAATTTTAACTCGTGGGACTACTTGTTTACTTTTGTTTGTTCCTTCAGTTTGTAAATCAGCAAAAACGCCGTATTTTTGCTTACCATAATTTTTAGTTTGTGCTAATGAAGAAATAGATAATGATAGCTTTTCATCTCTTGACATTGTCAATTGGTTTAAATTTGTTTTTAATATGTCAACTCGATTAACTTCTTCGAGTGTTCCTTGCATTTGTGAACTTAAACGGCAATTTCTGACAAGTCCTACATTAAATGCTGAATTATCATTATTTGTTCCTAGTTTAATTTGAACATCATAAATTCCAGCATTTAACGTGTCAGTTGTGGCAGGTGTTATATTTGCTCTTAATTCTATTTCTAAATAACTTTTAGCCATATTTACAACTTGTCCGCCATTCATTCTAATGTCAACCGTATTATTTGATCCTGAAAATGGGCCTACTTGTTGCCCTTGTGTTCTTACAATTCTTTGATTTGAATTCATATTATAATATTATAGAAAAAATATTTTTATAATATTATTTTTCTATCTTCATACTATTTTATTAAATTCTATTAAATCTCTTAATGTTTGGAAATCAATTAAAATATTTCCTATTTTAACTTTTTTTAAATGCACCTCTTCTAATTTATCTAAATTTAAATCAAAAACTTTTAATAAATCATCTTTAGATATTGTTTTTAGTGCTTGTTGTTGTTTAAATTTAATATATTCTTCAATCTGTAAATCCTCATGATATTTGGACATTATAAATTACTATATATAATATTTTTAAAATAATCTAATATTATATATATGGTTAAAATTGGAAAATATGAGTATAAAAAATCAACTAATCCTAAAAAAAAATTAATGGTTGTAGTTAATAATAAAATTATTCATTTTGGTTCTAGAGACATGCAACAATTCAAAGATAAAACGGGCATATGGAAAAGTAAAGATCACAATGATGATAAAAGAAGAAAAAATTATTTGTCAAGAAGTGCAGGAATAAAAAGAAAAGACGGAACATTAACAAAAAATGACCCAACATCTGCTAATTTCCATTCTAGAAATATTCTATGGTAATTTATAATGCCATACCAAATACTAAAAAAGAATAATTATTTTATTTTAAAAAATATTAATACAAATAAAATAATTAATAAAAAATTCAAATCAAAAGAAACAGCAATTAAAAGCGGTTTAAATTATATGAAATATTCTAATGAAAAAGGACAAGTTAAAGGTAATAAAATTATATAATTTATTGACTTTGTCAATCATTAATACTATATTTTATAATGTATGATTATGCTCTTGACATACATGACCCTGTAACAGATGATGCAGAACCTGTAAATTTAAGTTTTACATCAGTCAAAACGTCACCATCTAATTTAAGGTATGCGTAATAATCAGACCCTCCACTGGCTGGTTGTTGTGCCCATATACTACCATGTAAATCATATGATACCCCTTGATCAATCGAGACCCATAATTCGATTGTATCGCTTGAATCGGTTTTAATAACAATACTCGATTTTGTATAACTTGAAATATCGACAGATGTCGTAAAATCTCCAGCAACAACCGATGATAAATTAATTAAATTTCCACGAGAACCGTTAACGGTAGCAGAAGATGAAACGGAAAGTGGACTGGTTAATTTTGAATCAATAGATGATAAACTAGCATTAGCAGTTGATTGATTGCTATCAGTTGCTGCACCAGTTGGTAAAGATGATGTGGCGACGTTTACATTACCAGTATCACATGCAACCATGGCGGCAGAAATTGACGATAAAGAGGCTTGGGCGGTTGCATCATTGACAGCAAGAGAAGCATTGGATATATTAACTTCTTGTTGCCCTGAGGCATTAACAAGAGGAAGAACAGAAGAAGCACGAGGCATATTAAAACAAATTAGATTTTAAATTTTTTTAAATGATTTATTTTCGTAGAAAATCATTAATACTATACTCTCGTAATGTATGATTTTAATCATATAATGAATATACAACTTTTACATTAGTAACTGTCGAATCGGTACAATATGCTTTTATATGCTGAAACCCCACATTATCTAATCTTTTTACTCCTGTATAATAACCAGCAGTTCCGAATTCTTGACATAGTATATTTTCTGAATCTGTATAATAATTTACATTATCTGTACTATAACTTAAAAATACATTTATTTGTGCTTGTGCAGCCGTTGCTGTTGCTCCTATTAAAACAATACAATTTTTATATCCGTATGTTTGAATCTGAAAAGGTGTTAATCCAGATAATGAACTATTATGTAAAACTAATTCTTCATTATTTGTAATTAAATTAGTAAGAATATTAGAAAATGTAAAAATTCTATCAAAATCATTAATAAAATTACGACTTGATAAACCAGCCTCATGTAATATAAAACCTGTTGTGTTTCTCTCTGAAAATCCTTTAGTTTCAATCCATATTTTTTTAATTTGTTCTTCAGCTATATTGTCTGTATTTCCTGTCGCTCTATCTATTGATTGATATTTAAAAGGAATTTGATATGTTTCAGATTTATCAAGGGCTTTTTCATTATAATAAATTACATTTTTTCCCCCTTTATATAAATATGTTAAGTCATTAACATTAACAGGGGGTGCTGGAGAAACTGTAAATTCAGTAGGTGAAATTTTTAAATAAATTAAACTTCTGTATGTTTCGCCATTTGGTAATGTTGGCAGGTCTGTTGCATTTCCTGCTGGAACAGTCCCTATAACTATATATGGATAATAATCCATTATGGTTTGCGTTGAAGCATTGGTAGTACTTGTATTTAAACTAGTAAACTCAAAATATAAACTTCTAATTTCTGGAAAATATAAAAAATTTCCAATATCCTCATTTTCTGTTGCTCTTGTATCATCTCTATCATAAATGCAAATATTGCATTTTTGATTTATTATAGAACCTGTATTTTTATAATTGCTATAATACCAACCATCCCGTCCGTAAGTATCAGAACGGGGTTCTGGTATTGAATGCGTGTAGACATTGCGATTATTTAAACTATATTTAACGGTTGTAATATTATTCGACATATATATTATTATAGATTTATTTTTATTTTAATTCTCCTAATATAAAATATGTATATTGATTTATTTTTTTACTTCTAAAAGAATTTTCTTTAAATTTACTTGATGGAATTTGTCTAAATCTATAATAATTAATTGTTTGTCCTGCTTTATATTCGGTAACTTTTTTATTTAAATATGTTGGTTTTTTATTTAATGATGTTACTATTTTTTCAGCTTGAATTAATGGAATTTTTTTATTTATTACTACACTTTGAATTATTAACATATATATATTATTATAGATTTTTTAATATTATAATATCTAAATTAATATATATATATGACAAGATCAGATGCACTAAAAAAAGCACAAAAAAAGTATTTATTAAAAATAAAAGAGGAAAATTCGGAAGTTTATAAGAAGATGATGAAGAAACAAATAATTTATCAAAAAGAATATATTAAAAAATTAAGAGAAAATGAAGATAAATTTAATAATTATAAAAAAGGAAGGGCAGAATATGCGAGGTCATTTTATAGTAATAATAAACAAAATATTTTAAATAAGAGGGCAATATTAAGAGAAAAAAAGAAAGATAATGATTTATCTAAATTATTAGAAAAACAAATTTCATAAAAAATAATAATCTAAATAATTATAATATAAAAAATGGTAAAACTTATAAGATTAAAATCAAATGATAACAAATTATTATTTAATAATAATATACAGTCTGACCTTATAATGAAGCCTAACTCTAAAATTGCATTACAAAATTTATCTTTTCAAAAAGCAAATGATGAAATTGTTATAAATTCTACAAATAATGGCATGACATTTACAAATGCTACTTCTATATCAGAAATTATATTAAATTATGGAACATATAACGAAGTTAATATTAAAGATTTAAGAGAGGATATAGAAGACAAATTAAATGCATCATTAGTATTAAATGAATGGAATTTAGGTAAAGAATTTTCAGTGGAAATATCAACTGATAATTATTTTTCAATTTCCACAGATACAGGACCAGATTTAATTCCTGCTACTGATTCGGACTTTACACGAACAAATGTACTAAGTACTGGGGACGGAGTATTTAGAAAAAATGGTGGAAGTGAGGGGTCACCTGATGCTATCGTAGGGTCTGATGCTTATCCATCTTTTGTGGGTACTGATGGATGCGGCGTATTAAGAGTTCAAATTAACGCTTTACCAGTATCAGGCGATGGTTTTTATATTGGTTTATCTACTACTAAGCCAAGCGATGCAGCAGCTATTGTACCTATTACTGATATGAATTTTGCTATTAGAGCACAAAATACAGCCACGAATTATAAATATGTAAATAATGGGGGAGCTGAAACTTTAAGTGCTGAAGCAATAGAAAATGTAACGGCAGGTGATGATAATGATTATATAGAAATTGGAAGTCATGGGGGGAAAATGCATTTGACCATTTATAATGATACTAATCCTAACGGTAAAGATTTAATAACAGGAGGAACTGGATATGTAGGAGATCCATTATATCCATATATTGTATTTTATGATCAAACTGGCGTATATGCTGGAGAATCATATTATGTACCGCCAAGACCTGAATCTCAACAATTAGGAGAAAAATTAAGAAATACTGCTCAGCCTTCACTTTTAGGTGTTGCAAATATTCCTATACAAAATAGAAACGATAGATTATTAAGGCTTGAATTTGAAAGTAAACCATTAAGCGTTCAATTAGGATTTTTTGATTATTTTATACAAGAACTTAAATTTGATCTAAATTGGAAAGCAATAAGAACGGTTCGATATGTTGATGAAACAGAATGTTATTTAGTAGAGGCTTTAAATTTAAATTTTGATTCTTACGATGGGTCAAAAGGTCAAGAAAAAAGACGGAATTTATTAGCGGTAATACAAAATATAAGAGATAGAGAACAAGGCGACGTTTTATATGATTCTAATAGTCTTACATATATTGATTTAAATAATCCCCATCCTCTACCATTACGAAATTTACAATTTAGAATAATTAATTCAGATGAAGGAGACGTAGCAGTTGAAGGCTTTTCTAATATGACTTTATTATTGGATTAAAATCATTAAATATTAAATATAAAATATTATAAAAATTTATTCTATAATATTATATATATATATAATGTCTGAAATTTTCGATATTCCCAAAGATAAACCAAAAAAAGAAAAACGAGAAATGACACCAGAAGCAAAAGAAAAATTACTTGAGAGATTACGTGCAGGTAGAGAGAAAGCAAAAGCAAAAAGAGCAGAAGCAAAGGCTAAAATAAAACTAGACCCAATCGTTGAAGAACCAATAATACAACCAGATTCAGAACCAGAAACAACAGATGATAATAATAATTTAAATGATGATGACGTACGAGTTCTTGCATCTCAAATACAAGAACTAGAAAATCAAGTAAATGAAAAAAAAAAAAGAACTTATAAAAAAAGAGATGGAGTCATGATTAATAAGGCTAAAGCATCAAGGGAAAAATATATTAATGATACAGTAGCACGTAAGGTGGCAGAACAAATGGGACATATGAATGTTTCAAAACCTGTTGTTAAATCAGTATCTGCACCAGTTATTAAATCAGTACCTGCACCAGTTGCAATTAAAAAAGTTTCAAAATTTGCAGGAAAAATTAAGCCAATGTGGGCTCGTGGTTTTGATATATGATTTATTTTATGATTTTACCTTTACATGCATTACTTCCATCTTTACAGATGCATATATCCTCAAAATCTGAATCTTGATATATGGTTTCATTCGAAAAATTCACTATAAATGTACTAAATTTTTTATTTGTTACATTTTTAAATAATTCCATAAATTGTTTTTTAGAATTCATAAAATTTATATCGGCTTCTATTAATTCAATTTGTTTATTAGAACATTTATTGAGTATCATGCCACTGCAATTTTCTCTTGAGGTTGTATTTAATTGACTGTATTTTTGAGCAGTAACAATCGTAGATATAAGAAATTTTCGACCATTACAAAATAAACGATCGAGTGCCGACTCCTTCTTACTTGTCTTCATTTTATTTGTATAACTCAGGTCGTCAAATAAAATCAAAGTATGTTCTGGCTTTTCTTTCATGGCTATTGCATCATTAAAATTATCAACTAGCATATCATATATAACGTTAATTTCATTATCATCATATTGATAAAATAAATTTTCTTCTGGAATATCAAGTTCTTTTATAATTGTGGAAATTTTAGCATCACCTTTAGAACCCGAAAAGATCATTATATTTTCTGGTTTAAAATCGTTTCTATACATATCCTTTCTTAATAATAAATTGCCTAAAAATGAACTTTTCCCATTTCCACTTTTTCCAATTAATAATAACCTCATAGGTAAATCAAATAATTTATTTTTTTTAATTGTGTAACTATCCGTATTATCTTTCATCTTATAAATTTTCATATTATTACTATATTAGAAAAATATATTTAAAATATTTTTCTAATTAATAGTAATATATAATGGAAAATATTAATTCATATAATGACGCTATAAGTAGTGCTAATTTATTAAGAAATGCAAATTTTAGCACTCTTACTGAACAATCCGACCGTTTTATTGATAAAGAAAAAGAAACAAGAGAAAAGATAGAAGGGGCAACTTTGCCATTTGAAATTCCAGTACTCGAACATACATTAGGGAGTTTAGGAAAAAAAGCATTAGTTAAAGCGGGGCTTAGAAGTGAAGAAGACGAAGACGGAATAGTAAAGAGTTTAGGAAAGAAAGGATTAAAAGCAATTTTAAAGAAAATAAAAGGTGATGATGGTGATGATGGGGATGATACCAAAACAGAAACACCAAAAACAGAAACGCCAAAAAATGAAGTTACTAAAAATCAAGATGAAATAGACGAAATGCAGTCTCAACATGACGCAGCAGATGAAATAATAGGAAAACAACAAAAAATAGTAGATGCCGCAAAAGAAGGTACAGGATATGATGCCTCGGATGGGAGGATTGCACAAAGTCAAATAGACGCCCAAGAACAATTTAAAACAGATAATCCAATACCAGAACCAGAAACGGAAACCGTTGATAGTGACGCAGTAAAAGGGTTAAAACAAGCACAAAAAGACGCCGAAGACTTACGAGACGCAACAGGACAAGAATTAGACACAGCGAAACAAGCAGCAACTGATGCGGAAAGTAACGTTGCAGATAAAGAACAAGCAGTACAAGATGCAGAGAATGAAGTTGACGCAAACGCTAGACGAGCACAAAATGAAGGAGCAAATGATACCGCAGATGAAGCGTCAGAACGAGCAATTGCTGATTCTAAAAGTAAAGATTCATTAAATGATGCACGAAATGATTTAGATGATGCAAAATCGGGTTTAACTGATGCAAATAAAACGGTTGATGAAACATCGGAAATGTTCGGGGAACATTCAGCAGCAGCAGATACTGCCAAAGGGGCAGTCGATGAAGCAACAGATGAAGCGGCAGCATCAGGAGAAAAAACAGTAGTTAAAAGTTTAGCTGAAAAATTAGCAGCGCGAGCGGGGACAGAGGCTGAAGTAGAGGTTGGATTAGATGCTATCCCCGTAATTGGAGATATTGCGTCTGCTGGATTGGCGATTGGGTCGTTGTTTGCTTCTATTTTTGGAAAGAAAATTAAAAGACCAGACCCAGCGGCAGCACTTCCTGCTTTAGAATTACATGTTAGTCAAGGTTTCGGACTTGCAGGTAATTAAATAATTAAGATGTTTTTTACTTTTATAATGTCGATGAATATGATTTTTAGTTAATGTTATTCCACAAGTACAAGTAACCATAATAGAGGATTTTTTAAATAATATTTTAGCTTTATTTTTATTATAATTGACTAATCTTTTTTCTTTTATAATTTCTTGATTATCTATATAATATTCTTTTTGTGTTCTGTTAGGAATACATTTATTTAATAAATTTTTACTGCTTTTAATAAATTGTTTTTCAATTTCGAGTAAATCTTTTTTTTCATTTACCGAAACTTTTAATAATATATCAAATTGAAAATTATTAATTGTACCATTATTTCTAATATAATCATATAAATTATTATGGTTATCAAAAACATTTTTACTGCAGTATATATGTTGCTGTTTTCTTCTTTTATAATTATTTGTTGAACCTATGTAATAATCCTTTATTTTTGGATCTTTGCATGATATTTTATATATATATCCAAACATCTATTATATATTATAACATAGGAAATAATAATTAAATAATTAAACTAAAGGTTTTTTCTACATATATATATATATAATGAAATATTGCAATAATTGTAAATTAATAACTGATTATTTTAATGGTGATAAATGTATATATTGTAAATCTAAAAAAAAGTAGGTAGAAGAAAAAAAAACATGTTAAATAGTATTTTATTTTTATTTTTTTTTAATTTTAATTTTTATTTTTATTTCACTAATTTATTTATAATATGTTATAAGTACCTACCTTTTTATACACTCCATATATATATCATTTAATATATAATTAAAAAAAAGTAGGTAGAAATAAAAAAAACATGTTAAATAGTATTTTATTTTTATTTTTTTTTAATTTTAATTTTAATTTTTATTTCACTAATTTATTTATAATATGTTATAAGTACCTACCTTTTTATACACTCCATATATATATCATTTAATATATGATTATAGAAAATCATCATCTGTAAATTCTATTATTTCCTGATCTAAATCCATATGTTTTAAATGTTCTCTTAGAATATCTTTATTGAATGAATAATAATCATTATTTTCATTATTTATTTTAAACTGTTTTCTATTTATTCCTATATCTGCTAATAATGATTTTATTATTTTAAAATTTGTTTTTATAAATTCTAAATTTTTCGATACTAAATAGTTTTTATAATTATCATAAAAATTATTTGATTTAATTAATATATTACCAGTTTTTTTATGAATTTTATATTCTCCATCCTCAAAAGTGTAATATTCTTCAATATCATCCCTAATAAATAACTCATTTAAATAATTATAAATTGGATTAGTGCAGTTTTCCTGTAATTCTTTATATGCATCAGTTAAAGGTCTATCATTTCTCAAATCTAATTTAATTTTATAATTTTTGAAATATTCATATAATGTTTTAATATCGTGATTATTATTTTTAAGATCTATTAATTGTTTAAAATAATCTTTATTAGGTTTTTGAAAATGAGCCTTAAATACTACAAATCTACGGTCATCGTGTGGAATTTCTAATGGTGAAATATTATTACTCATAATAAATATTCTCAAATAATTATTTTGTTTATACTGTTTAATTTTTTTTTCATTAATATTTGTGAATTCCTCAGTAATTAAATTTTTAATTTTCTCCTTTTGACTAAAACCGTCTTTACCCTCTAATTCATTTAATTGTAAAATAATTTTATCTTTTATACTTGTATTAAAACTACCAAATATCTCTTCTAAATTTGCGGTCCTATATAAATATTTATTACCGATAAATCGACTAATAATATCTAATAATAAATCTTTACCGAATCCTTGTTTGGATTTGAACATAATAGCGACACTAGGTAATTTATCTGGATTTTGCACTATATCTGCTATATAATTAATTAAATATTCAATACTATTTGTATTATGATTAGTTAATAATGATAAATGTTTATAAAATATTTCTATTGCTTTTTCATTATTAGTATAATTATTTATAAATTCTCCTTCAAATCCTTGAAATGTATTAAAATAATCAATATTATTTTCTTCTGTTAATTTAGGTACAAAATTAATATTTTTATAACTTCTAATATTAGTATCTCTAATCCAATCATCGAATATATCTTTATCTTTATATTTAATACCATTTTCTGTTTCTATTATTTCTTGATAAACATATTTATTTTTTTTCACTAAATCTCTATATTCATTTTTATTATATAATCCGTATTCTAAATATCGTCCTTTTTTATATGTTCTACCGTACATTAAAGGATGTTCTATCATAAAATGATCTTTTTCAAATATTTTTTTAACTTCATCATATAATTTAACATCTTTAATTTCCATTTTATTTAATTTATCTAATAATTCAATATTATGGTCTTTAAAATCCCATTCTATATTATATTCAAAAAATGTTTTATTTAATAAATTAATTATTTCATCTGTATTATTTTTATCATACATCATAAAACCATCGAACATTAATACTGCTATATCTTCTATTTTTAATAAATAATTATCAATGCAAGTATTAATAGCCTTATCTAAGTATTTATTCTCAATATCACATAAAATTAAATTAGTAAATTTTCCTTCTATATTATAATCAGCATTTGATATATACTTTGAATATTCCTTTTTATTTTTGTAAATATTAAATAAATCAAATATTATTCTACTCATTTCTTTATCAAAATTATTTAAAAATCCTTTTCTAACTTTTTTATTACAAATTTTATTTTTTGCATTTATATCATTTAAACAAGATAATAAAGCACTTTTAGCTTCTGATTTACTAATATTATATTGTTTCATTACTTCTTTTAATTTATTATCTCTATTACTAACATAATCTAATAAATAATTATATTTAATATTATGTTCTTTGCATAAATTCATTAAAATAATTGGGTGACAATTTTTCATATCCATATCAACCATTTTATCATTACATAAAATACCACGAAAACCGTTATATAATCTTTGTATCGATGGATTTTTTGACTGCAATCTACCCATGTTTTTACCGTCAACATAACCATATTCAACAACATTATTATTTTTTGTTGCAACTATTAATTTACAATATTTTTTTAATTTAGAAAATTCTGCTTTTAAATTATAATCATCATGTCTTTTAGTTTTACTATAATTAAATAGTATTTCAAATTGTATATAGTTAATATTACTTAATTTTTCCGCAATATTAAAATTAACTTTTTCTGTAAGTTCTAAAATCATTTTATATATATATATATATATAAAATAATTCTTCTTTAAATAACGAATAGATGTTTATAAAACTATATATTTTTTTTTATTTCATTTTTTAATTGATGAATTTCTTTTTTTAAAAAATGAGTTTTACTTTTAATATGATTTTGCCACGAGAACTGCTTAATTTGTTTATCGCAAATTTCACAATATTTAGTTTTATTTCCATATTTTGATTGATATTTTCGCCGTCTATTAATAAAATCTTTTTTTTTCTCTTCATCTTCTGATGATGAAGTGTCAATAATAATAATTTTTTCATTTGTAATTTCTTTATTTAACATCTTATATATATATCTAGATGTTTTTTTAAATGCTTTATTTTTTATATTTAGCAACTCGTTGTTCGGACAGCGCTCCTTTTATTTGTTTTTGTTCGTCGTTATCTTCTATAATAGGGGGTATTTTTGGTGCTTTAATTATTTGAAGAAAAACCGTATTATCAGGTCCTAGACCTGATGCCAGACTTTTCGAAGAATCTAATATACGAATTCCAAAACTTTGCAACATTTGGGATTCTCCAGAATGTTGATAAATAAAAGAATCAGCACTATTAGTGCTCGTAAAATTAGAACTATTAAAATAAGTATTAGCAATGCCACAAATATTTTTCATGTTTCCAAAATCAGAAGTTAAAAGATTATTTTTAAATTTGCTTTCAATTTCAAGTAAATAATAAGCGTTTTCATTAACATTATTTAAAATTACATTATCCGCATATATAGAATTAATCCCCGCAACTTCTATCTGTTCTCCAACTGTTTTTATGGCTTCAGTTGGAAAGTTTGAATTTTTTGATATGCTCATATCATTAATTAAAAAAGGAGCGGTAATATTTACGCCTTCCTGATAGTCAATATATGGTATTAATGATTGCTGAGTTACAACTAAAAATTCTCTAGGATTTCCAATAATTGCAGGGTCTAGAACTTCATATTTTGCTTGAACTGTTAATTTATTTAAATCAAAACCGCAGATATTATCCCAAAAACCAGATGGTGAACTTGAAAGACTAGTTAAAGCAATACCACTATTTGCTTTACTATAAAAAAATCTTTCTGAATATGCATTTATAGGAAATCCAGTAGCACCAGCAGATGGAGGCAAATATTCGTTCTTGTTTATTGTGATTATTTCATTAGTTTGTACTTCTGCTGTTGCTGTGCCATAATATGGCATGTGCATATATTCAATATAAAATTTATTACTTTCGTCGTCATATTGTAAATCAAATTGAGACGAACCAGCCCAGTAAACCTGTTTATTACCTGGGTTATTATAATTATAAACTGGTACATATTGATTGTGATATGGAGCATCTACAATATTCCACACACCATTAACCGCCGTTATTTGTTCTGCGTAAATTTTACTATTTATATTCATTATAAATTTATGGTCTGGGGTATCAGTGCCACTAGTAATTAATAAGGAATTTGTGGCGGATATGTCAAATGGTCCAGACGGTTTAGCTTCTTGAAATATTTTTGAAATTCTTGATGCTATTTCTTGGGGTGCATATTTGCCTTTTGGAATAGTACCGCTTTTTGTTCCAATTATTGGTTCAAATGCTAAAAGACCAGCTGGTAATGTTGTTCTATTAAAAAAACCAGTTGAGTTATATCCTGGCGAAATTCTACTTTTAATGACATTTTCGGGAGAAATAACTAAAAAAGGCTCATTCGGCGATACAAAATCTGCTAAAATTTTTCCGATATCTACTGTAAATTCTGAATCACCATTTGCTAATTGAGGAAGAACCCCATGATAAATTTCTTCAACACCTAAAAAATTAAAATAGTGGAAATCAAAAGGTATATCTCCCCATGTTCCCTGTTTACCATCACCATTTCTATAAAATACAATCCCAGTATAAATTCCGTATTGAGTATTATCAATTGTATGCTGTTTTGTTAAATTTGCAATATTTCCAATAATTGCCCCAGCCACAGATTGCCCATCCTCAGCAATCCCTGGCGTTCCACCAACTATTTGAAATCCAGAATATGGGAAATTATCATAGGCTGGTTTCCCCGTCCTCGTATTATTATAATCATAATATAAAAAATTGGCATTAATTGTGTAATCTTCGGTAAGATTTATAAATTCATTACTAATTGGAACAGTATCGATAAAACCATTACGAATTAATATTTGATCGTTATCTTCTAATAAAATATTTTGGGTTAGAGTCGTTATATAATCGCCGTTACTCATAACTTTTGTATTATCGTTGAGTTGTCGAAGTTCTACTATTATCGAAGTCATATATATATATTATAATATATTAGAAAAAATATTTATAATAATTAATAACCTTTTTTTTTATTTTTATTTTTAACTTTTTTTTTTGTTGGTTTTGGCTTATCAAATAGTTGATAGTCTTTTTTTTTAGGGGGCTTTCGCTTTGGTTTACCTTCACCTTTAATTTCTTTTAATTTTTCAACTTGTAAATCTTCATTATACATTTAAATACTGATAGATTTTTTTTTAACTAAAATATCCTTTTTAATTATTTTATTTATTGATTTAATTTCTTTTTGAGTTAATTTCATTTCACAAAATTTAATATTGCCTATATCATCGTGCAATTCATGATGTATCGAGCATTCGCTATTACATTCAAATGAATTAAAAAGAGGTTTAATAATATTTCCCATATATATATAATGAATTGGATATTAAATAATTTTAAAAATATGTTAAATAATTATATTAAATTAATGTTTTCTCCCGAATACAACATAATAAATTTACATTTTGAGGATGATAATTAAACGATTAAAATTAATGTTATTATATGGACAACGATCTTTTCTACAGTGGAAAATATATAATATGTAATGATTGCAAACAAATATTAACAATTGAACGATATGATAGCCATTTAATTTCTGCTTATCACCAACACAACAGTGAGAAACATAAAAAAATAAATTATTTGGAATATTTTATTAAATGAGCGGTTTTATATCTTTTTTTAATTTTCCTTTTATGTTCAAGATATTCGTCGTAATCTTTAAAATCCCGCCTACGATTTCTTTTAAGCCTTTGTTCAATCCTTGAAGTATTAATATATAATTGTTTTCTATATTGGTTTTTTAATTCTTCTTTTTCAAATAGTTTAATATCAGTTCTACAGAAGGGGCACGTGGGCTTTTCTAATCTTTTATAACAATCACTGCATATTTTGTGTTGGTCGTGCAGTATTACTAACTTTTTTTCTTCATAACATATTAAACATTCAGGCATATAAAATTAATTAGATAAATATAAAATATATATATATATTATATATATATATGAAAATATTAGAACTTTTTAGTGGGACACATAGCATAGGACATTGTGCGGATAAATTGGGGTATGAAATCGTAAGTTTAGACCGTGATTTAGAAGCAAAATCAAAAATATATAATTATATTTCAGAAAATCATATTAAAGAAGATATAATGACATGGGATTATAAGAAAAATTTTAAAAAAGGGGATTTTAATATAATAACAGCGTCTCCTGTATGTTTATATTGGTCACGGTTAAGGAACTGCTGGATCGGTCGGAAATCTAAGGCAATTCATCCAACAGATATAATAACGAAAGAACATATTTTAGAAGATATAAAATTAAAAGGTGAACCTATGGTAAATAAAATATTTGAAATTATTGAATATTTTGAACCTGAATATTGGTGGATTGAAAACCCAACAACAGGAACAATGAAAAATTATATCGAAAAAGAATATCCTAAATATAATACTTTTTATGATATTGATTACTGCAAATATTCAGATTGGGGATATCAAAAAAAAACTAGATTTTGGACAAATATAAAAAATTTTAATCCAAAAATATGTAAAAAAGATTGTGAAAATATAATTAAAATAGAAAATACAAATCAAAAAATTCATAAAGAAAGAATAGGATCATCAACAACCGTAATAGATAATGGAAAAATAATAAGAGTAAATACAAAAAATTTAAGACAAAAATATAAAAATTTTGATAATATTCAATCAAAAAAATTAAGGCATAAATTACAAATAGAATCAGTGGGCGGAGGTACTAATAGATTATTAAGATATAGAATACCTGAAAAATTAATAATTGAATTATTAGAAAAATGTAAAATATGAAATATAATATAAAATATGGTAAAAAAGATACATATCGTGCAAATAATACATGGATCTAAATCAATTTTTTTCAAAAATTAATTTAAATTTGACCGCATTAAATGTACTAAAGAATAGATTATGAAGTAGATAAGGCATATATAAAAATTGTTGGTACAATGCATATATAAAAGATGCGAGAAAATGACTTAAACAGTAGATATAAATCATCACTGCCTAGGGTGGCTTTAATTTCTGGTGTGATTTTTTTTCTCACCTTTCATGTATATTACTATATTTGTGTAACAAATTAATATGTTTATA
>Ga0209634_1001104_pt1 | contig 20232 bp, 22 predicted proteins | sample LinPmetageLP40_FD_184043 | JGI IMG/M metagenome (GOLD analysis project Ga0209634, IMG submission 184043) | Marine viral communities from the Pacific Ocean - LP-40 (SPAdes) (version 2) | ecosystem: Environmental > Aquatic > Marine > Oceanic | place: Pacific Ocean | collected 2010-08-26 | reverse complement strand
CGTGGCCCTGTTATGGGCGGCGAAAAGAATTTAAGCAAGGGCGTACTGATTAGAGTTGAAAGGCTAGTAAACCATGCCATCAGTTGTTGATATATGTAACCAATCACTAGACTTGCTAGGCGCTGCTACTATTACAGCCCTAACAGAAAACTCTAAAGAAGCTAGGCTTTGTAACAGAAACTTTGATTTGATTCGTGATGCAGTGTTACGCGCACACCCTTGGAATGTAGCTGTAACCAGAAAATCATTACCTCAAGACAGTGATGCGCCAGCTTTCGGATTTAACTTCCAGTACACGCTGCCGACAGACCCGTATTGCTTACGGCTTTTGTCGTTCTGGGATACCAGTGTTAATAATGAGATTGCGGCTTATGACAGCAATGTTATGTACAAGATTGAAGGCCGTAAGATTTTGTCTAATGAGAATGTTTGCAAGATTATATACATAGGCCGTGAGGCTGACACAGAACAGTATGATGCTTTGCTGGCATCTACGATAGCACATCGTTTGGCTGCTGAAATTGCTTACGGAGTTACAGGCAGTTCTACTTTGGCTCAGGGTATGCAGGGATTGTACGAGCAAAGATTACGAGAGGCCAAATCAATAGACGCTATGGAAGGATACCCAGAACAGCCAATCGCAGACACCTTTACTAACTTTAGGTTGTAACATGGCCCGTGTATCCAGCATCATCACCAACTTTCGCGCTGGTGAAATATCACCAAAGCTAGAAGGCCGTATTGATTTACAGAAATACAACGAGGCTGCGCAAACGCTAAACAATATGTTGGTGTATCCATCGGGCGGCGTGACGCGCAGACCAGGCACATTCTTTGCTGGGCGTTCTAAAGACGGTGGCAAGGTTCGTTTGATGGACTTTGAGTTCAGTGATGAGCAAGCGTATGTTTTGGAAATGGGTGAAAACTATATCCGTTTCTACAAGGATGGCGGCTTACTTACTGAGGCCACAAAAACAATTACAGCAATTACCAAAGCTAACCCAGCAGTTGTGACATCTAACGGTCATGGCTTCTCCAATGGAGACAGGGTGTTTATCAAGTCAGTTGCTGGCATGACTGAACTAAACAACCGAGAGTTTACTGTAGCCAGCACTGCTACAAATACGTTTGCATTGTCAGGTGTAAACAGCACTGGCTTTACTGCTTACAGCAGCGGCGGCACTGCTGGTAAGATTGTAGAGGTTACTACGACTTACAGCGCCACAGAGGTATTTGAATTAAATCATACGCAATCTGCTGATGTTGTTTACCTAGCGCATAAAAGCCATGAGCCAGCAAAGCTGACAAGGACAACAGCGACTAGCTTTACAATAGCCGACATTGATTTTGTTGATGGGCCATACCTTGATGAGAACATTACTGATACTACAATTTACATTTCGGCAAACACAGGAAGTGTGACAGTTACTGCATCAGCAGACCTGTTTGCAGCTACTGATGTGGGCAGGCTTATAAGGGTGCGAGAAGTTATAGAGGTTGCCCACGATGTGTGGGAGGCAAGTACAAGTTACGCTCAAAATGCTTTAGTAAGATTTGGCAACAATGTTTATAAAAAAACAGACAGCGGTTCAGAAACAAGTGGCAGCACACCGCCAGTGCATTTGTCGGGAACAGAAACATACGGTAGCCTTGAGTGGCAATACCAGCATAGTGGTTCGGCTTATCTGAAGATAACAGGATTTACAAGCGCAACAGCGGTTACGGCTACCTTTAAAAATGATGAAGGAGTTATCCCAGCTAGTGTTGTAGGTTCTAGTAACACAACAACTAACTGGTCATTAGGCGCATTTGATGGAGACCAAGGTTTCCCACGGGCTGTTGGCTTCTATGAGCAACGATTATACTTTGCTGGCACTACAGGCCAGCCACAGACAATATTTGGCAGTGTATCGGCAGACTTTGAGAACCACACACCAGGCATATTAGATGATGACGCGGTAAACCTAACGATTGCATCTGATAAAGTAAATGTAATTAGGCATCTATTGCCAGCTAGGTTTTTGCAAATCCTAACCACAAGTTCAGAGTTTACTTTATCTGGTGGTACAGGTTCCCAGCCAGTTACGCCTACAAACGTGAACGTATTGCGTGAAACAACATTTGGAACATCTGACATTAGACCAGTTCGCGCTGGTAACAGCACCATTCTTGTTCAAAAAGGCCAAGAAAAAGTTAAAGAGATTACATTTAACTTGGACACTGATGGATTGCTGGGCATCGACTTGACGATTTTAGCTGACCATATTCCTCGTGGTGGCCTTACTGATATGGTATGGCAGCAAGAGCCTGAGTTAATACTATGGTTTGTGCATAGTGACGGGCGGCTGGTTGGTCTTACCTATGACCGTGCAAACGCTGCTGTTGGCTGGCATGACCATGACATTGGCGGAACTAGCGCACATGCTACGATTACAGTCAGTGACTACGCTAACATTGCTACAGGCACTACGCTTGTATTGACAAAATCTAATGGTGAGACTGTAACATTTACGTCTGAAGCTGCTGGCGCTTCATCGCCATCGTCAGCATTAGGCTTTAGACCCCACTCAAACAACAACACCACAGCGGATAATATATTTACTGCTATTAATGCACATGCTGACTTTATTGTGGCTAACCCAGCAGCCGCTGTTGTTACTATAGTGGAAGCATCGCCAACAGCCGGTGGAGTGCTTACAATCAAAAGTTCAGATACAGCTAGGCTAACGACTACAAATGAAGCCCGTGCTATAGTTGAAAGCATTACCGCAATTCCTAGCGGGGCAGAAGACCAAGTGTATGTTTCTGTAAAGCGTGTAATTGATGGCAGCACAGTACGCCATATTGAGTTTATCAAGACTATTGAGTTTGGCGATGATGTAAATAATGCGTTTTTTGTGGATAGTGGCCTTACCTACGACAGCACGGCTACTAGCACAATTACAGGACTGAACCACCTAGAAGGTGAAGTGGTGTCTATTCTGGCTGATGGCGCAACCCACCCAGACAGAACAGTATCTGCTGGCGCAATTTCTTTAGACCGCACAGCATCAAAGGTGCATGTAGGATATGGATATACCTCGACAGTAGAAACATTGCGATTAGAAGCTGGCGCTGACGATGGCATTGCGCAAGGCAAGATAAAACGTATTCATGGCGTGACAGCACGGTTCTTTAACACAGTCGGCGCAGAACTAGGGCCAGATACAGATAACCTAGACAGGCTGCCATTCCGTGACAGTAGCATGTTTATGGATAAAGCTGTGCCGTTGTTTACGGGCGATAAAGAAATATACTTTCCATCTGGATACGAGACTGATGCGCGAGTTATTGTACGGCAATCACAGCCCTTACCTATGACATTGCTGGCAATCATGCGGAGGTCAAACACTTTTGATGCTTAGGATTGTGCCATTTAACTCTAGTCTTATTAACAGCATTGAGACTGACTTTGACTTTCCAGAAAGCATGAGGGCTGCTTTTGACAACGGGCAGCAAGTGGTGGGCTATGCAATCATGGGCGACAAGGACGTTGTTGCTGTTGGTGGCATACATGAGATGTGGGCTGGTGTTGGCGAAGGTTGGGTTGTTTTGTCCAGGCATGCACCGAAATGGAAGTTGTCACTAGCTAGGTATGCTAAGACACTGTTTAATAGTATACTGGCGACAACGAGTTTACATCGTGTGCAAGCTAGTATCCACATGGGCGACCCAGAGGCGATTAGGTTTGCTAGATGGATGGGATTTGAAGATGAAGGTATTATGTACAAGTTTGGGCCAGACGGTAGTGACTATTACCGCATGGCAAGGGTGGTGTAATGTCTGCTGAATTAGCACAAGGCGGCTCACTCCTTGGTGGATTTCTAGGCTTTAAGGGCAATCAGGCCGCTGCCAAACAAGCCAAGGCTACGGCTGAGTTTAATGCACAGGTTGCAGAGAACGAAGCTATTGTATTAGCCCGACAAAAAGTTGACCAAGAAGCAAGTATGCGTCAGTCATCAGAAAGATTGATTGCTACTGCAAATGTGGCAACCGCTGCTTCCGGCATACAAATGTCAGGTAACGCACTGCAAGCTGCCGAAGACTCTTATTTTAACACTGAGATGGACGCATTAAAAATACAGTATGCTGGTGACATAGAGCAAGCAGCCAAGGCATCTGAAGCTGCACTAACTCGTGCAACAGGCGCAGCCAAGTCATCTGCTTATAAAATGGCATCATATCAATCTTTGTTAGCTGGCGGTACGCAAGCAGCAACCATAGGCGCGTGAGGTAGTAATGCCAAAGATTCCAGTATACGAACAGCAAGTAAAGATGGCATCGGGTTCGCTTGGCCCACGCGCAGGGGCTGGGCTAGAAGCGCCTGGGCAAGCATTGGCTAGTTTTGGGAAACAGGTTGGCGATGTTGCTTTCAAGTACGGCATGATGGAGAAAGAAGCTGAAGTCAAGGCGACAGCAGCGGATTTTGAAAATGGAGTTGTCCAGACCACAAATGACTTTAAGCAACAAAACCAAGACACAACAACAGCAGCCGCAAAACAGAGGTACAATGACCAGGTAGCTGCCCCTGCATTAAAAAAACTGGACGCTATGGATTTGACACCGAATCAAAAGCGCGATGTTAGGACACGCCTACAGCGCCAGTTAGCAAAAGGTTCTTTAACCGTACAGCAAGAAGCAGCAAACAACGGTAAAATTGTGCGTGGTGGCCTAATAGACGAGAGACTCGCTGCATTGCAAAAAGATTTTGCGACATCATCAGACCCTGTGATGAAAGAGATACACAGCGCCGAGGCAGCCAAGTTAATTACAGAGGCACAGCTTACTGGCGACAGAATAACTTACAATGCTAAGTCTTGGCGCAATGGGGCGGTATCCGAGGATGTGGCAACTCGCGTCAATTCAGCTACTTCTAACCAGCATTTTGAGGATGCTAAAAAAGATGTCCGTAGCAATACAGGCTACACCGAAGTTCAAAAAGCGCAGCAAGAAGCAATCATTGCTACGAAGCAGTCAGCCTTTATTACTACTGAGAAAAAGCGCGTAGTCGGCAAGGTTTTTGCCGCAATGCTAACTGAAGACGAGTTCAACGAGGCAATGAAGCAGGCGTCAACAGGCGATATTGTAATCAACCGTGATGACGAACAGATTGCAATTTCGCTTTCTGGTTTGCCAAATAATGAGCGCCTTAATATTGTAACGTCACTTAGAACACAGCGAAATATTAAACTTAGCGAAGAAGAACGTTCGACTATCGAATTGCACTCAACAACATTTGCTAATAAAAGCCCCGCAGCGCTTCAAAGTGATTTAGACGATTTACGCGCTGGAACTGGCTTTGCTGAAGGTATGAGCCTAAGTGTGCGCACATCTCTTGAAAGTATAGTTAATACACAAATTCGAGACCGTGTGCCGATGGTTACATCACAGATAGCTAGCAATACATCAGCTATAAAGTCACGACTAAGTTTGTCTAACGGCGTTCCTGACGAAAACACCGCTGATGATATTCAAGAAACTGTAGAGCTTTTTAATTCCTTAGGGGATGAGGCTGGTGCAGCAAAATTTGCGGCAGAAGTAGAGGGTATTTCTTCTGCTGGCGCTTTGTATTCTTCAGTAAAGTACAAGACTGATGCCGCTATACTAAACGCCCAACAGGCATTGAAACAAGAGATAACCCGCCCTGGCGCAACCGTAGAAGAAGTAAATAAAGCGCAGGCAACGCTTACCGCTTTTAACACTATGGCTGCGAATAGAAAGCAAAACATCCAGAACGACCCAGTTGACTTTTTACAGTCTGCAAACAGGAGTGATTTGCGCGACCAGGAAGCAAGCCTGACAACAAAGCAGCTTATACAAAAACAAGTTGCTATGAATATTCCTGATGGCGACATACGCATATTGTCGGATGCCCAAGTTAACGCCTTTCAAACTCAGTATAAGGGCTTGACGACCTATGCCGATAAATCTGATTACGCTGTTAATTTTTTATCAGCCTACAATCCCGCTGACCAAAACAGGATTATGCGTAATTTGATAAAGTCAGATGCAATCACTCTTGTTGACTCTATGATTATTGCCAACCCAGGCAAAGCAGCAATGTTTGCTGTAGACGCTGGAAACAACCCAGAAAGTGCAAAGGCTATATCTGCTTTGTTCACGCCTACAGAACGAAAAGACATAACTGCATTAGTTGCTGCAAAAAATACTGATTACACTGGTAGCGTGATTGGAGGCCAAATAGAAGGTATGGTTAGTCGCGGCGCTACAGCGGCGCGTATGCTTCACGCAACAACTATGAACTCAATAATTGCTAACACTGCGCTTTATTATAAATCAGTAGACACAAACATGAGCGATGATGACGCTGTAGAGAAGGCAATCAACACGGTTGTAAGTAGCCAGTTTTCTTTTGGTAATGTGAACGGTAAGCCATTACGTTTTCCAAGTGGCATGGCTTCTGATGCTGCTGGAGTATCTAAAAAGCTACAGAGTTCTTTATCCAATACTGAGTATCTAGGTTCTGTCGTAGATGTGCCAGCCGATTCGCCGTTTAGTAGAAACCTACCACCAGCCCAAGCTGAACAAGCGTATGCTTCTGAGTTGGCTAACTCAGGGTATTGGGTGACTACATCAGACAACCAAGGCGCTTACCTGGTAGACCAGAATGGTAATATGGTTCCGAGGAAGACGCCAATAGAAGATTTTGCTGGGGCTGTTATGAAGCCACAGGATATGTTTGTCATGGTTAACTTTGCTGACGTTAAGGCAAATGTTGATGAGGCTAATTTATTAGACAAAGAGCGTCCAGTTTTCGGTGTACCTAGACAAGAGGCCACTAAAGTTATTAAGGCACAGGCGCAAAGGCCAATATTTTAATGGTTGATATGTATATTCCAGAGCAGAGTTTTGATAGAGCTTCTCACGATAGCTACTACAGTAACTCAAAGGTAGGCACGTTAGATGTGCTTGGCGCAACTTTGGATGACACTCTTTATTACAACCCTGGTGCAGCAGCAAATAGATTTTTTGAACAGTATGATGGAAAGGCCAAGGCCGGAAAATTGCTGACCCCAGAGGAATGGGCAGAAAGCCAGTTTTATCGTGAAGGTATTACAGTTGATGAGACAGGTATCACTGAAGGTCTAGCGCAGATAATGGCTGACCGTAGTGATAAAAGAGGGGTTATAAACTCTACGTTGTCCAGGTCAAAAGGCGGGTTTGGATTAATGGCAGCGCAGTTTGGCGTTGGTTTTGCTGGTTCTTTAGTTGACCCACTCAATGTGGCAAGTGGTTTTATACCCGCCCTTGGCGCGGCTAGAATGGCAACAATGACAGCCCGAATGACAGCCAAGTATGGCAAAGCTGGCGGTAGGCTTGCCGCAGGCGCTGTGAACGGTACTGCTGGTGCGGCTATACTAGAGCCATTGATTATTGGTCAGGCCGCTTCAGAACAGTACGGTTTTGGCATGGCTGCATCTATGGACGCTGACTATGGTTTGATGGACAGCTTCTTAAACTTGACGTTTGGCGGTGTTCTGGGCGGTGGTATACATTACGGCGTAGGCAAACTTTCCGACAGAATTGAGGCATCCGCTGCAAAAGACGAGGCTTTAGCAAGGTCAGTAGCCCAAGCTGCATCAGGTCAACCAATACAAGTAGGACAGCTTATAGCGCAGACTGAAGCCAAATCTTTGGAAGATACGCTTCAACGCGCAAACGAAAGAATAGCCAGAGAAAAGCCAGACGTTGCTGCTGTTGAACGAGTTGTAGACCCTGACACGGGAGAGATTACCAGCGAACAGGTTACTGCCCGTAGAGAGGCCAAGCCAGACACCCCAGATGTTCAGCGCAAGGGAACGGCGCTTCCTAAGATATTAAAGGCAGAAGAACCTCGGTCACTGTTAAAATTCATATCCGACATGGGTGGAATATGGACTGGTGAAAAACTTATTACAGAAGTTAAACGGGCTGCTGGTGTTCGGTACAAGGGGATTGCAAACAAAAACCAAGCGGCAACAACACAAGTTCGCGGCAAAAAGAAAGTCACTGAAAAAGTCAGGCCAGGTGGAAAGACCTTGGACGATATGCTTACAATGGCGAGAGAAGAAGGTTTTTTACCACCAGCAATGGAAGGTGTGCCAGACGATGTAGGTATCAACGACTTACTTGAATTGATTGAGTTGGAGGCGCGTGATGGCGTCAAACAATATTCTGATGCTGATGTCGGGCAAGTCCAAGCGTTTGAAGACGCAGCCCAACTTGAAACCGCAGCCAGACAGTTCGGCATAGACCCCAAGGGTTTGGATGACGATTCTTTTTTAAGGGCAGTGCAAGAGGCCGCAGATAATCAAGAGTATATTGATTTTAATACAAGTGCAGTAGAAGGGCGTGTGGAAGATGCCAACACAATGCCTGTATACGATGGCGGCGAACTGACAGAGGCCGAGGCTGTAAAGCTACAGCAAGAGTCACAGATACACGATTACAACTTGGGTGAAGATGCTGATGCAAAACCTATTCTTGATGAAATGGATAAAGATGGCATAACACCACCTGACGTTGACCCTGTTGTTTTGAATCGTGAGAATGAATTATTGCAGAATGACGTTGACCAGATGGCAGATGCTGGCGTTGTTATCCCTAAAGATTTCATTGATGCTATTGATGATGCTAACGACTTGGTAACAAAAGCAGACACAGTTTATGACGATATGACACGGGCTGGTGTAGTTTGTATGAATAGGAATTACAGAGGATGAGTATTCAAGTTTGCGCAGCAGAGGTTCTTAGGGTTGCTATTGACGGTGGCATCCAAGTACCCAAAGAAGAAATCAACGACATACTCAAATCTGTCAAAAGAAAAATTGATGGGCGTGGGGCTGTTGATGGGGAAACTGAGTTACAAAAGCTTATCTTGGAAGCCCAGACGGAAATATCAACACAGGCAAAAGTCAACGCGGCTATCAAGAAGCGCAACGCACTAATCAATGCCCGTGTATACGGCAAGGTAATGACTGCTTTAAAGTCAGACCCCGATAACCCGCAAAGAGTTTTGTCAGCTATAATGGTGGGCGATGCAAGGCGTGGATTGTTTAGTGTGGATGCGCAGCAAAAGGCCATTCTTCTTGACCATGCTCAAGGGTTAGTAGCTGAGTTAAAGCGTTACGACAACCTAGACATTTTTAAAAGCGGCGATTTGGACGGGAAGATATACCAAGAGATGTTTGATGGTCTTGGTTCGTCAAAAAATAAAGAGGCTAGGCAAATTGCTGAAGCTATACAAAAAGTGCAAACCCGCATGTTAAAAAGAAAAAACCGTGCTGGTGCAGCTATTCGGGAATTGTCTAATTATGTCGTAAGGCAGAACCATGACCCGCTACTGTTACGCGGTAAAGGGCTTGAACAGGACAAGACAGATTGGATTAACTTTGTTAAGGAACGTATAGATACCAAGAAGACTTACATGAACAAGCCAGAAGATATGTCAGAGGACGATTTCTTAGGCGCTATGTATGACAACCTAGTGTCTGGCAACCATATGAAGGCGGATGGTATTTATGGGCAAGATGGTAGCTTAGACCCTCTTGGTGGCTACAAAGGATACGCTAACCTTGCCAAGAAAATGAGTGCCGAAAGGTTGATACACTTTAAGAATGGTGAGTCAGCGTTTCAGTATGCCAACAAATTCAGCCGCCAACCTTTGCGGGAAGCTGTGTATTCTGGATTAGGCCATGATGCGCAGAACATTGGTTTAATAGAAACATTTGGCACAAACCCAAAAGCCATGTTTGATAGGATAGTTAAAGATGCACCAATGCCGCTAAAAGCAAAACCAAAACTGTTTGAGAAGTTTAGTAAACGGGCTTTAAGAAATCAATTTGCTGAACTAGATGGAACAACCAGGGCTATTGGTGCTGGTGCGCCAATATTGGGAACAAGCGTTACTTGGTCTGGTATAGCGTCTGGACTTAGGGCGTTTCAAGCAATGTCTAAATTAGGCATGGCAACAATATCATCATTTTCTGATATAGCTACAAAGGCTGCGTTTATAAACTCAAACACAGAACGCGGTGTATTTGGCGCATACGCCACTGCGCTAAGAGATACGTTTAGAATATTCAATAGCGAAGAACAAAAAGAACTAGCACTGCTTTTGAACATTGGCGTTGAGAACGAACTGGCAGAAATACATTCTAGGTTTAGCGCAAACGACAGTGCGCCTGGGCAAATATCAAAAGCGCAGCAAGTATTTTTTAAGTTAAACGGTATGCAATGGTGGAACCACACGCAAAAAGTGGGCGTTGCCCGTATGCTTGCGGCAGACCTAGCCAACTACAGCAAGAAAGACTTTTCACAAGTGCCAGCGGCTACCCAGCGTTTGTTGGGTTTGTATAACATTGGTGAAACTGAGTGGCCCTTGTTTCGTGACTTAGATTTAACAATGGCAGACGGGCGGCAGTACCTTACTACTGACATAATAGACAGTATAGACAACCAGAAAATAGACCCTATTATCAGAGACTTGCGTGGAACGCTGGACGTTACTGACGATATGCGTCAGCAATACAAAGATGAGTTGCGCACAAAGATAGGGGCTTATTATTCAGACAGCGCCGACACAGCCATACCAACGCCAGGTGCGCGTGAACGTGCAATAATGAACCAAGGCTTGCCGCGTGGCACAGTGGCAGGCGAGGCTGTGCGAATGTTAATGCAGCTTAAAGGTTTCCCAATCACTTATGTTACTAAAGGAATAGGGCGGCAGCTAGAGTCGGGCGGTAAACTCGGCGTTGCTAAAATGATGCTTGGCACTACTGCTATGGGCTACATCTCAGTAGCCACCAAGGACATATTAAAGGGCAAAGAGCCACAGGAAGTATTTTCTGACGATTTTACCAAAAGCAAAGATGCGTTTATCAGGGCGTTTACGCAAGGCGGCGGCGCAGGGATATACGGTGACTTTATATTTGGTGAGTTCAACAGATACGGGCAGTCTCCGTTAGAAACATTTGCTGGCCCTACGCTTGGCACGGCTGGTGATGTATTAAAATTGTGGGCTAGGTTCAGAGATGGGGATGACACTGCTGGGAGTGCCGCGCAGCTAATGCTAAGAAACACGCCGTTTATGAATTTGTTTTATGGAAAGTTAGCGGTAGATTATTTGTTTGCATATGAACTAACAGAGTTTGTGAACCCTGGTTACTTTAAAAGAATGGAAAGAAGAATGAAAAAAGACACCGACCAAGAGTTTTACTTTCCACCCTCTCAGTACGTCAGGTAAGCCAGTGCTTTCTTAAACCATCAAAATAAGGTATATATACTCTAGGAGTTTGAAATGACAGTTAGTAGCACCACAACCAGGAAAAGCGCCAACGGCGATGGCAGCAATGACGAATTTTCTTATAATTTTAAGATATTCGATGATGACGATATTACGGTTATTATCCGTACTGATTCGACTGGTGCTGAAACAGTAAAGACAAAAACCACGCATTATGCTGTATCAGGTGTTGGTAGTGCAAGTGGTGGTAATGTTACGTTTACATCAGGCAATATCCCTGCATCTGGTGAAACTGTTGTTTTAATTAGAAATACAGCCCGTACCCAGCTAACAGATTATGTGGCGAATGACCCGTTCCCTGCTGACAGCCATGAAGATGCGCTTGATAAGCTAACCTTTATTACACAGGAACTAGAAGAACAGCTTGGACGTTCTTTAAAAGTGTCACAAACTAATGTGATTGCTACCTCTGAGTTTACCGCTGACGCAACAGCCCGCGCTAACAAGATACTTGGCTTTGACGGTAGTGGCGATTTAACGGTCACTGAGGGCAAAGTTGATACGGTTACAGCATCCGCTTCTGCTGTATCGGCTGGTGGTAGCCCAACGGCTTCCGCAACATACACTGTCGCCAGCGGCGCATTGGCACTAGCCCTTGGAATACCCACAGGTGCAACAGGTGCAACAGGCAACTCTGCTGGTATTCAGATGACTTTCAGCAACAGCACATCTGATGCTGACCCTGGCGCTGGCAAGCTGGCACTAAACAACGGCACCGTCGCATCCGTCACTGAAATGTACTTTGATGATGTTGATGACAATTCAGCAGCAATAGCCACATTTGTCCAAAGTTTTGATGATGTGTCTAATACAACAGCAAGAGGCATTATACATATTGAAAAAGAAGGCACGCCAGCCACCTTTGCTTTGTTTAAAGTGACAGGCGCAGTAACAGACGCATCAGGATACTCCAAGGTTCCTGTCGGTCATCTTGCCAGCAACGGTTCGTTTAGCAACGCCGATGGCATCCGTGTTGATTTTAGCTATAGTGGTCAAGATGGCTCCGGCAGCATGACTAATGTGGTTGACGATACAAGTCCAGAACTAGGTGGCGACCTTGATGTTTTAGCCAGAGATATTGTGTCTAGTAGCAATCGTAATATTGACTTGTTGCCTAACGGTTCCGGCAAGGTCAATCTTGACGGCAATGGTTCTAGCGGCGGTGTGACCATATCAGATGGCTTAATAGATATACGAACAGGCACTGGCAGTCGTTCACAAATTAAATTGTACTGTGAGTCCAGCAATCAACACGCACAGACTATACAGCCGCAGCCTCATGCTGCTGGTGTGACTAATACACTGACTTTACCGGCTGGTGGAGATGGTACTCTTGTAAGCACAAACGCCCAGAACACATTTACAAAGGCTCAACTGCCAAGCGTGTACACAGCGGCATTATCAGCAACATCCGGTGTGCTTGACTATGATACATATCAGAACTTTATAATTACACTGGCTGCTGGTTCAAACACTCTTGATGCACCAACGACTGAAGCCAGCCAGATTGGACAGACAGGCGTTATAATACTCATTCAGCCATCATCAGGTTCCGCTGCAACATTGACGCTTCATGGAGATTATCAAATTGCAGGGGGCGGCACGAGTATTACAATATCATCTGCCAATAATGCTTACGATGTAGTGCCTTACATTATCAAAGCTGATAATGCTATTTTACTTGGCGCACCGCAGTTGGCGTTTAGCTAATGTTTAGCCCTGATAAATGGTTAGCTAATCCTAGCACCGGATTTTATCCGCACACCATCGGCCAGTCTCTGCGGTTTAATGATAACGACAGTGCGTATCTACATCGAACACCCTCTTCTGCTAGCAATCGCAAGACATTTACTTTTAGTTGTTGGGTAAAGCGTGGGAACTTGGGTATAGATACAGGCATTTTTCAGCAACGAAATGATGCTAATACCTCTCAACAATTTTTACTTCAATTTCGGTCTGGCAATAACCTTAGACTACTTGACCAACCGGGGTCGGGTGGTAATTCAATGCTTCTTGACACAAATGCTTTGTTCAGGGATGCATCTGCTTGGTATCACATTGTTGCTGCGGTAGATACGACTGATGGAACAGCCGCAGACCGTGCAAAACTTTATGTGAACGGTGAGCGAATTACCAGTTTCGCCTCAACGACTAACTATTCAACTCAAAATTATGATACTTCAGTAAACAATACTGTGCGTGCGTTGATAGGGGTACAAAGACCTAACTCAAGCGCGACATTAAATAGCTATTTCGATGGCTACATAGCCGAAGTAAATCTGATTGACGGTCAAGCCCTGACTGCCAACAGCTTTGGCGAGACTAAGGACGGCATCTGGATACCAAAAGCCTACTCAGGTTCATACGGAGATAACGGGTTTCACCTCGACTTCGCAGACAGCTCTGCTATTGGCAATGATGTGTCTGGTCAAAACAATGATTTTACTGTTTCGGGTGGTGGCTCACCTACTTTAGTCGCAAGCGATGTCGTGCCAGACAGCCCGACTAATAATTTTTCTACGCTAAATCCCCTTTATGAATATTGGAACCCTTCTTATCCGCCAACTATAAGCGAAGGAAATTTAAGAACTTACACTGCAAGCAATTACTGGGCGACCACTCTTGGAAGTATGGGAGTATCCTCAGGAAAATGGTATGCTGAGTTTTTTATAGCTGTCGGTGCCAGCCCTGCTTCTGTAGCTGCTGTGGGGATACTAGATATTGGTGCGAATAACGCTGTGGATTCCGGTAATTTTATAGGTAATGAGGCAAATTCAGTCAGTTATTATGGTTCAAATGGTGTTAAATATGTATCATCAACCTCAGGTGCCTATGGAAATACTTGGGGGCAGGGTGATATTCTTGGTATAGCATTAGACCTAGATGCTGGCACAGTAAAATTTTATAAAAACAATACAGTACAAAACTCTGGCACTGCAGCCGCCTCTAGTTTAAGTGGTACTTTTGTGTTTGGCTGTGCCATTTATAACACCACTGCAATCGTAGCCAACTTCGGCCAAGACAGTTCGTTTGCTAACACAAAAACAAGCGGCTCTGCTAATGCGGCAGATGACAATGGCATAGGTGAATTTTACTATGCGCCACCGTCGGGACATCTTGCGGTTTGTTCTGCCAACCTTCCAGAACCAGCAATCATTGATGGCACTGAGCATTTCAATACGTTGCTTTACACTGGCAATGCCACAGCACGTTCTATTTCAGGGGTTGGGCTTTCTCCAGATTGGGTTTGGCTGAAGTCCAGAGGTGATGCGTCTGGTCATCGTTTTTATGATGTTGTAAGAGGGGCTACGAAGGGGCTTTCCCCTGAAAGCGCAGGGAAAGAATACACAGAAAGTGGCTTAACCTCTTTTGGCTCCGATGGTTTTTCTTTAGGAACACAAGCTGGCACTAACGGTACTAATGATGATGGTAGTGGTAAATCTATGGTTAGTTGGAACTGGAAAGCTGGCGGCAGCGCATCAACAATCGCCGCTGGTTCGATTAGCAGCGGTGTGCCAAGCATAGCGTCAAGCGTATCGGCTAACACAACGGCTGGGTTTAGTATTGTAAGTTTGACAACTCCGAGTACTGGCACATTTACGTTTGGTCACGGCCTAGGTGTCCAGCCCGATATGATGATTGCCAAAGGTCGGGATAATGATGGCTATAGTTGGATTATTTATCATCGTTCACTCGGGGCTGGCGAGATTATATCTTTTTCAACTTCTAAAGCACTAGGAAACACAACTTTTCTACAAAACACCCATCCTTCTTCCAGCATTGTTTCTGGTAATACTGCTAGCTTTGGTACGAGTCAAGGTTACATTGCTTACTGTTTCGCAAGCACCGAAGGCTACTCAAAGGCTGGTAGCTACATCGGAAGCGGGTCAGTTAATCCGTTTGTCTACACAGGGTTCAGGCCAGCTTGGATTATGCTAAAACGCAGTGACGATGGCACTGAAAATTGGCAGATAGTTGATAATAAACGAAACGCTTTTAATGGAAGAAAAACATTACTGTTTCCAGATTTATCACGCAATGAAGCCGACGCAACAAACGGTGTAGACTTCTTGTCAAATGGTTTCAAACCTAGAGATGCTATCGGTAATTACAACACCAGTGGTGCAACTTACATCTATCTCGCCTTTGCTGACCAGCCATTCAAATTTGTTAATGCAGAATAGGAGATAGAAATGCCTTGGAAATATAACAATACTATCATTCGCGCTGGCAAAGCGTGGGTTGATAATAACGGTTATAAGCATCCCTATAATTGGGCATCTGCTTGGTCTGATGATGATAAAAAAAGTTGGGGTGTTTCTTGGGAAGATGCACCAGCTAGTGAAGCTGCATTTGATAACAGGTTTTATTGGGGCAGACAGACTGACGGCACGTTAATCCCTCGCTCACTCACAGACATTGATGTAGTTGATGAGGATGGTAAGGCAGTCAACGATGCTGATGGCAATCAAATTGTTACACTTGGTCTGAAGTCCAACGCCATAGCCTTAGCCAAGACACAAGCGGCTGGACTGCTTGCGCCTCATGACTGGCAAGTTATCAAAGCAACAGAGGTTGATTCTTATTCTGTGCCTTCAACCGTTACAACTTATAGGGCTGCGGTTCGCACTGCCAGCAACAGTATTGGCACAGCTATTACCAATGCTGCTGACCTTGCTGCTTTCATGGCGTTGTATGATACGCCTGTTGATAGCGATGGCAAGCCAACTGGCAATGCGCCGATTAACGATTGGCCGGAGACAATCTAATGAACGATGAAACCAAAGTCATCCTTGACGTAGTTGCTGGCACTGGCACTGCCGCTGCTTACATGGCTATGGTTCCTGATGTCGTTGCTTTGTTTACCGGCGTGTGGATTTGCATCCGTATTTGGGAGACCAAGACCGTGCAATCAATATTAAAAAAGATACAGGGCGATGTTTAAGGCTGTCGTCATTGCCTGCGCGATTGCCGACCCTACTGCTTGCATAACCTTTGAGGATTATCGTGGGCCGTGGCCTACTCAACGCCAATGCGAACAACGTGCAATGGAAATGGGCCGTGATATTGGCGAGATGGTTCACGGCATGCAGCCAAAAATGTGGCGATGTCAGACATTGAAGAAGGGTATGCTGTCCTAGTGGAACCGATTAGCACTGCATTAGCTGGCATTGCGCTTGTGAAAGCAAGTGTGGACGGGATTAAGTCAGCCATTGGCACAGCCAAGGACGTTGGCGCTATTGCAGGCGACATAGACGCGCTGCTTAACGGTCAACAGCAAGTTCAAGCCGCAAGCAACAAGAAAACTGGCATGGGTATAGCAGACCAGTTTGGCGTTCAGAATGTTGCAAAGGAAATGATAGATGCAAGGTTGGCTGCCGAACAGGTGGCTGAAGTCAGGCGCTTAACAGACCACAGATTTGGCGCTGGCACATGGCAGTCTATACTAGATGAACGTGCTAAGAGAATACGAGAGGCCAGGGAAGCCCATGCCAAGGCGCGTAGAGAAGCGGCGCTTTCCCAGCAAGAAATGATTGATAACATGAAGGTTGGATTGGCTGTCCTTGCGCTTGCTTGCGTAGTAATCGGGCTGTTTATCACGGTGATGGTAAAAACAGCAAAAGCGATTGGCGTTGGATGAGTACGACAACAGGGCTTATCGGTGAGTATCACGCCGCTGCCGTTGTGTTATCATTAGGTTGGCGAGTGTCTATGTGTCAGCAAGACAAGGTTGATTTATTAGCGTGGAAAGAAAATGAATATATCAGGATACAAGTTAAGACTGCGAAGCTATCTGGCGACAAAGAGGCTAGAAATCCGGTGTACCATTTTCAATTTGGCAGTGGACAAAAGAATAAAGTTTTACCAAATGAGAGAGACTATGACATTTTATGCTGTGTCGGCCTGGAACACCGCAAAGCGTTGTTCTTGCCCATTCAACAGGTGCAACAAAAGTCGAAGCGCATGCCGCACCAGCTTTTTGATGCGCCTAAAGCGGAACTGCACTCGTTTAATAAAGCGTTGGCGGCAGTAAGAGGACGTAGAGATATATAATGAAACAAGCAGCGACAAAGTTAAACGAAGCAAGCGAAATAACAATTCCATTGCGGAATCTTATAAGCATGATTGCTTTTACAGCGGTCAGTGTTTGGGTTTATTTTGGGCTGACAGAACGCATTAGTTTTCTTGAACACAATCTTGAACTGACAATGGAAGAAGTTGAGGAGAACGACAACTGGATTGATGAGTTTGAACCACCTAAAAGCGTCCAAGATACTGTAACCAGGGTGCATGATTTAGAAATTGAGATAGAAAAACTTAAACTTATGTTAGAGGCAAGGTAATGTTACAAGCACTAATCGGCCCAGCTACTGATTTAATTGGCAAGTTTGTCGAGGACAAAGACCAGAAAAACAAGCTGGCTCACGAAATAGCTACAATGGCTGAACGTCACGCGCAAGAGCTAGCCAAGGGCCAGTTAGCTGTCAATGCTGAGGAAGCCAAGTCAAAAAACCTGTTTGTGTCAGGCTGGCGGCCTAGTGTTGGCTGGTGCTGTAGCCTAGCTTTATTCGCCCACTTTCTAGTGTTCCCGACTATGGATGTAGTGACAGCCTACATGGGCATAGAGGCTGTGGCTTATCCATCTTTTGACATGGATAGCCTAATGACTGTATTATTAGGATTATTAGGACTAGGTGGAATGCGTAGTTTTGAAAAATCAAAGGGGCTGACAAAATGAAACGCGGATTATATTCTAACATTCATGCAAAAAAGAAACGTATTGCTGCTGGGTCTGGTGAGAAGATGCGCAAGCCTGGAAGCAAGGGTGCGCCGACTGCTGCTAACTTTAGGCGCAGCGCGAAGACAGCAAAGAAGAAAAAGAAATGACCTTTCCATTGTCTCCTAACTTCTCATTAGAAGAAATGGTGAAGTCTCAGATTGCTGAACGTAAGGGTATTCCTAACGCCCCAGAACTGCATCACATAGAGGCTATGGAACTGTTGTGTGAAAAGATATTGCAGCCTATCCGAGATGAGTTTGGTTCGTTTGTGGTTTCGTCAGGCTACCGCAGCCCAGAGTTATGCGTTGCAATTGGCAGTAGCTTAGACAGCCAACATGCCAAGGGTGAGGCAGCAGACTTTGAGGTAGCAGGCATAGATAACTATGACCTGGCTAAGTGGATTGAGGACAACCTAGAATATGACCAGCTTATTCTTGAGTGTTATACTGGCGGCAACTCTGGCTGGATACATTGTAGCTACATTGAAGGCGGTAGAGGTGAGTCGCTTACATATAATAAGCAAGACGGGTATACCCACGGGCTAAAGAAAGATGGCTAAGTCACCAGCATGGCAGCGCAAGGCAGGCAAGAGTAAGTCAGGTGGTCTGAACGCTAAAGGCCGTGCATCTGCCAAACGCCAAGGTATGAATCTAAAAGCCCCTGTATCTCGTAAGCAGGCAAAGAAATCGCCCAAGTCAGCAGCTAGGCGTAAGAGTTTTTGTGCTAGAATGAAAGGCATGAAGAAGAAGCTGACAAGTAAGAAGACAGCGCGTGACCCGAATAGTCGTATCAACAAAGCATTAAGGAAGTGGGATTGTTAAATGCCGATGGGAAAAGGAACTTACGGTTCAAAAATGGGCCGACCAGCAAAGAAACTAACTGCAAAGCAGAAGACATTGCCTACCGCTTTGCAAAAAAAGATTAAGAAGTCTAAGAAGAAATAACTAGACTATAGCCAGAGCCATCTCTGTGTTTGAATGATTTGTAAGGGATGTTGTAGTGTCGCGCAGCATCCCTTGCCCTTTCATGTTCAAGCCAGTTATCAAATGTAAGTGCTTCACCAACTTTCAAACTCTTTAAGAATGTCCACCTTCCTCTTTTCTTTGCTGGCTTGCCCAGCTTTGGCTGTCCACAACACTCGCATCTTTCCATAACATTCCCTCCTGTTTAGCGAATAGCAGATGGGCTGCTTACTCCCAAGTATTACCCATCCACCATCTTTTATATAATGTTTGTGACCACATACAGCACATGCAATCTGCCGTGAATCAAACTTTTTCTTTGCCATCTTCCAGCAGTTCTAAAGCAATCGCGCCATAGCCTATGATGTCTACGAATGAATCTATGTGGTTACAGTTTAAACCAAACTCATCCTTGGCTGATAACCTAGATAATTTTACAGCTATCATAAAGGCGCAGACCTGTGTTTCAGTCATCTTGTGGCCTGTAATCATAGACCCCATTTCACTGATTTGCCGGAAGTTATCACCTACCGTTCCATACTTAGACCTTTCCAAGAGTATGTCCTTGCAATGGTCTAAAGCATGAAAGGCAGTTTCCAGATTAGAAAGGGACTTCATCATCAAGGACAATCTGTTGCTTAGGTGCGGGTGGTGTTTCCATTGACTCGGCAATCTTACGCATGCCGCCCTGTCTTACGTTAGCAGCAATGCTTTCACCGCTTGTGTAATCCTCTGCAATGCGTTCACTGATGCTTACGTCAATAGAACCATCCTCATTCGCAAAGACAGAGATTTGATGCCGTGTGTCCTTGCTTAGAACAACATCGCCTGGTTCCTTGCCTACATAGGGCTTCCAGTTTGAATTGCTATGAGTTGCTTTCTTGTCTGGGTCATTCGCAAAGCAGCGAATAGAAGTGATTTTTCTCAAGGCCATTAGGCTTCTCCTGTTGTCAGTTTATCTTCAGCATCAAGGAACAGCTTAACAATGTGCTGCGCTGCCTCTGGATTACGTTGTTTAATTTCCTGTATTTTAGGCTTCATATCCTCAAACAGAGTATGAACATTATTGACATGCTTCATCTGACGCAAGCGTGATTTCATGTCTTGCCACACGCCCTTGTCGTGCTTCTCGTCAAGTTCTTCAC
>Ga0209634_1001103_pt1 | contig 20261 bp, 29 predicted proteins | sample LinPmetageLP40_FD_184043 | JGI IMG/M metagenome (GOLD analysis project Ga0209634, IMG submission 184043) | Marine viral communities from the Pacific Ocean - LP-40 (SPAdes) (version 2) | ecosystem: Environmental > Aquatic > Marine > Oceanic | place: Pacific Ocean | collected 2010-08-26 | reverse complement strand
CCCAATATTGTTTAGCTTCTTCAAATAATTTACTATGAGCATCAGATCCTAAACGAAAAACACTATCATCTAAACCTATACCATTATCTACATGATACTTAAGTTCTTCAGATACATTTTTAAAATCTGTAAAGCCTTTTATAAATTTCATTACTTAGGTAAACCTGTTGTTTTTAATTTTTTATCTTCACCTTTTTTGATTACTTCTTTAGCAATATCGGCATCAGCTCCAAATTTTCCTTTAGGTCCATTCTTTTTAGGATCATCTAATGGTCTACCCCAAGTACCAGGTGCTTTAGTTAAAAATGAATTAACTCTAGCATAACCCCATTGTTCTTGACCGGCACCAGGTCTATGTCCACTTTTCCATGCAGCCATACCTCTTCTCATTACTAATCTTAATAGTGGTAATGATACTCCAGTTTGAGATGCTTTCTTTTTAAGCCCAGTTTCAATTCCCTTTCCTTTTATAGGACCACGATCTCCACCAGCTTTTTCATCTAATGATTCTCCTAAACCTTCAGAATAAAGTTCTTTTAACCAGTTATCTAAATCTTTATTAGGTTTAACCTTATTACTAAATTCTTTATAAAATCTTTTCTTAAAATCAGCAAAGTTTTTAGCTTCTTCCATCATAATATGTAATTCACTCATTACACTTTCATTAGTAACCATTTCTTCTAAAGCTTCATCAGCATATAAATCATCAAATGCTTTTGTGTGTTTTGATTTCTTTAAAAGTTTTTTACCTTTAGTATCTCCAGGCATTTCTTTATAAGCATCTGGATCATCATCAGACATCTTAGATTGTTTTGCCATTTGATCTACTTTATCACGAGCAGTTGCTGTAGATATACCTTTATAATACCCATCACCTTCAATTTTATCTTCAAAGGATTCTTTCTCCTTTTTCTTTTCTAATAAAAATTCTGTATATTTTTTAATAAACTCCATTATGCCATTCGGTGTTTTTCAATTCTAGATGAAATCTTTGCTTTCTTAGCTTTTAACTTAGTATATTCTTTTTCTTGTTTCATCATGATAGAACCATAACTATCAGCAATTTTACCACCTTCTGGTTCAGCTTCTTGCTCCATATCTCTAAGTGTTTGGCCCATTTCTTGAGCTAAATCTTTAATCTGTTGGTCTATATCTATTTCTGCATCTAAAAGATCCATATACTTATCAAAGCTTAACCTACGTGATTTAACTTTTGGAAATTTTAATGCAGGTAAATCTCTTCGAGTTGCTCTAAATGCCATTAATACAGGATCATTCATATCAGTAGCTTCATTAACTTCTAATATATCAGTAGAATCAAATTCATTATCTTTTAACTTTTTCAATAACTCTTTGTCATTCTTTGCATCAAAATCATAATCAGCTTCTCCACTAACAACTACATAGTATCCTTTTCCTTTTTTATAAATCTCAGCATTAGAACCTTGTCCGTCAGAAGTAGATCCGATATGATTTTTTGAGTTATATGTTCCTTCAGTAACATCTTCATCTACAGGAACACAGTTATTAACTCTTTTACCACTTTTAGAAGATATCTTTGTTTTAGGAGATCCTATTTTATAACCATCCCAACAAGGGCCAGCTTTTTCATCTAATGATTCTTCGATGTTGGTATCAGTAACTTGAATATCTCTTGCTCCTAAATCCATCATAGCATCATAAGCAAGATCTTCATCTTTAAAGTAATAAGTATCACTTCCACTTATATCAAACTTTTTACGATACATATCATCTAAGATTGATAAAGCTTTTTTAGCATCCCTAACAGCTACCTTTATATAGTAACCCTTTCCTGGTCCTTCATTTAAAGATTTTTTGAATTCAGAATATTCATTTATATGTTTCATAATTACCAGCCGTAATTTTTATCCTTTACTTTTTTAGAATAGTCTAGAAGGGTTTTAGCATAGTTTTTTACTTCTCTTGCATAATAGTTATCTTCTCTACCATCAGCTGCTGCTTCTTTATTTTGTCTTTCGTAATCCTTATATCTTTGGTAATCATTTAACATATTTCTGATAGCATTTGCACCATCTTCAATTTTTACATCTCTACCTTTAGGGTTTTTACCAATCACAAAGTTTCCGTATTGATCCATATTACCATCTTTTAATGCATCGGATATATGTTGATTTAATAATTCAATCGAATCTTTAACTGCCTTATCAATGTCAGTCATTGCAGCTCTATCAGTTAAGATAGCATCATACCTTGCTTGATTTTCTTTTTTGATGTCTTTAGCAGTTTTTAGTGCAGTTGCACCAGCTTTAGAATTTGCACGATCTTGTTTTAATCCACTTACATCATACTTGTCTCTTAAACTATCTAAGTCTAAAACATAAACACGAGTTGCAGCATCGATAAGATTCTTTCTTGTTACTTTAGCTGCAGGTCTACCTTCCCATCCATTATATAAAGAACTAGTTTCATATTCTTTTGCAAGAACACCGTATCTTTCTTCAGTTCCTTTTCTATGTCTACTGTATGAAGATCCTCTATCCATCGCAAAACCATGATACATTCCAATTCCTCCTCTAATAACAGAAAGTACTACTCCATACTTAGAAATGTTACCTAATGATAATCCGCTTGGCATGTATTTCTTGTTTGCTTTTGCCCATTTAATAAATCCTGGATCTGCATCAACAAAGAATCCTACTTTATTTGGATTCTTAGCATCACCACCTTTCCAATAAGCTTCTGGTGTAGTTGTTGTAAAATCTGAATCTGAAATTTTATCTAAAGCAAGACTAGCAAATTTTTGCATATCTTTTGCAATTCCGCCTCTCCATCTTGAACCGCCGTCTTGTGCAGCAAATTGTCTTAATATATCTGAATTGTATTTCTCGGTAAGTAGTTCAGTATCTAGAGACTCTTTAAATAATTTATAGTCTTTAATATGTTCCATGTTAAATAGTTTATTTTCTTTATTTATTCAACAAGTGTGGAGTTATTTTTGAAAATCTACTACTCCTAAATGTTGTTGAATTATTTTGATGATTTCTTCATCTTGGCGAACAGTTCCTAATTGTCTCCATTCATCATCTGAAAGAATAGAACCGACCTGTGATGCCAGGCCGGTTTCTGTGATTAAAGCATCCACTCCTCGTGTATACCATTCTCTTATTCTTTGTATACCACCGTCGTTATAAATTCTGATAACCTGATCATTATCTATATGTCTCTTGTGGAATCCCATATTAAACGTTTTCTACAATAGGATCAACTTCATTCATTAAAGAATTTAATTGTTCTTCAGCTTCATGATAATTAGAAATGTCTGTATCAATAATAACGTCTGGGTTATTAACTTCAGTATCTAATGCAGCTAATTTAGAATGATTATCCCTAAGCTCTTGGTTATCAGTATGAACCTGGCCAACCACCTTAGAAAGTTCTTGTCCAAATGCAGCCATTAATTCTACAAAATCACGAGCAGCAAAGAATCCTTTACCTTTCATTGAAGTTATCATTGACCAAAATATAGTAATACTTGTACCTCTTAATTTAATAATACCATTCCAATCCTTTTCTCTAGTTACAGGAGATTGTTCTTTTAAATTAGAATATAGCATAATTAAACCCGTTGCAGTTGTATGACCCCAATCAGCTTCTTTTTCTAAAAACTTCATTATTTGTTTATAAAGTTTTGTAGTTCCTACAGGAATTTCATATTCATTAGTTTGAAGAGCCCTAAGTAAATCCTCATTCTTTTGTAATGCTTCCTTTTTGTCTTTAATGATTTCACTCATCTTACGAGGTACATATTTAATTTCTTTAGCTAAGTTAGCTTGTTCTTCTTTAGAGCCTAATTCACCAACTTGAGAATCATAAGCTTTTCCGATATCTTTAGTATCCATTTTAATTGTTTTTGCCATCTTTTAAATTATTAGTTTTTGTTTTTGTTTTTACTTTAGGCGATGCTGCCTGAAATTCTTTATTAATATTTCCACATTTACTACATTCCATAGTATCTAACGGTAGTAATCTATCTTGGCCATCTGGTGATATAAACCTACTTACCTTTCTTAAAAAGAAAGCTGGTCTAAATACATTATGACTGCATTCGTCACAAACTATTTCTTGTGTTGAATCTATATCAACATTCATTTGTTTACCTTCCATATTAATTATACGGCTTTATTCTTGTTTGTTTTAACTTTGTTAATTTCATTTAACTTGTACTCCGAGTCAATCCAATTACTCTTTACATGATCCCATAAAGATTGGGATGGATGGTCTGGTAATTTAGGATGAGGTTGATTTTTTGCCCATCTCCTAGCTTTGGCAAAACCTTCTGGTGAATATTTAAATTCTCCTTCATGCTTTGGTAAAAACCAAGACCTAATTTTTCTGAGTATTTTAATTATAAAATCCATTTATTATTATATGTAATTTTTAAATTTAGTTTAAGTATGTTCTTACAAAATCTAAATCTTCTTGAGTATCTATTCCTTTATATAAACCAGCTGCAAATGAATAGCCAATCTTAATACCATTATCACACCATCTTAATTGCTCTAGATTTTCTACAAATTCATTTCTTGTTTGGTCCATATTATCTCTACTTATTTTACTTAAGATAGCTTTTGTAAAACCATAAATACCTATATGCCTTTTAACTATATTAGATTGTATGTATAATGGACTTCTTGTGAACATAGCAATATTGCCATTTTCAATTATAGCTTTAACTGTATTTCTATCTTTACATTGCTTAGGTGTAATTTGGCCAACTAGTGTAACAATTGATTCAATACCATTTTTTAATTGAGCAATCATAGTATTAATATCATTTTCATTAATTATAGGTTCATCACCTTGAATATTAATTACCAAATTATATTCATCTTTATACCCTTCATAAGCTTCTAAAATTCTATCAGTACCTGTTGCATGATCTTTACTAGTCATTACTGCTTCTCCGCCAAATTTATTAACAGCATCTATAATACGAAAAGAATCAGTTGCTACAATTACTTTATCAGCTTTAGATTTTTGCACAGCTTCATATACCCATTGTATCATTGACTTACCATTAATATCTGCTAAAGGTTTACCAGGTAATCTAGTTGATCCCCATCTTGCTGGAATAATTGCAATTACTTTATTCATTAATTTCCCATTTGATAATTTGAAGGAGGTAATTCATTTAACAAACTACCTGGAGGATATTTAGATTCCTCTTTACTCTTTTGTCCTAGATAGCCACTATGATGTCTTTTAGAATATTCTTTCTTTGAAAAATTAATTTTCTTCATTAATTCTACAACTAAGATATCACCGATCACTGTCATAAGTGTTGTTGATATTGTTGGGGTTAATCCTAATGGGCATATTTCTTCAGCATCACCTGTATGTAAAACTATATCTGATTTATTTGCTAACGGGCTGTTAACTTTACCAGTTATACTTATAATACTAATGTCTGAATATAGATTTTTAGATAATTCAATTAATTCTAGGATTTCTCTAGTTTTACCAGAATTTGATAAAAGAATAAGAACATCATTTTTTTGTAATATTCCTAAATCTCCATGCTGTGCCTCGCTTGGATGTAAATAGACGGAAGGAGTTCCGGTTGAACTAAAGGTTGTTGCAATGTTTAATGCTATTTGGCCAGCTTTACCCATACCTGACATAATAACTTTACCATTAGGCCCTAAACCATGAACTTTATTTTTAATTTTATTTACTGCTAACTCAAATGAATTATTTATAGGAATATTACCTATAGCTAACATTTCATCTTCTATTATTTTTCTTATTGAATTTTTCATTATATAGATTTATTTTTATCTAGACCAAACCTAGAAAAACGATACCAAATTCTTTCGTGAAAAAAATAAAGTATCATTTTGGTAAATACCTCTAGCCCACCTATAGTTAATCCTATTTCCCAACTACCAGTTATAAGTGCGGTTAATAACATTGTATCTAATGTACCTATGATTCTCCAGCTAACGGTTTTTGCAAGGTGACGTTTATAACTTACCATCCTTTTTCATTTGATTACGAATAGATGTTGCTGAAATATCTCCAATATCCTTTGGTGGTACATGTTCTATAATATCATATCCTACGCCTCTACCATAATTAATAGATTCTATATCAGGTATAATTGTTGGTAATACTTTACCAGCTTTAATGAGCTCTTTTAACTCACCTTCCTTTACCATCTCCAAAATTTGTTCTGCTGTCCAAGGATTCTTTTCGTCTGGTTTTACGTCCCTGATTCCTAACCATACATTATAGCCTTCCTTAAGTCTTTCATTAATTAACCAAAGGTGGCCTTTATGTAGTGGTTGCCATCTCCCTGCAAAGAATGAATACTTTACATCTGAAGATGAACTTTCTTTGTCTGCTTTTGCTTTAAATTCCATTATATGTTTTTAAGTACTTTATTAAAAGATTCTTCTGGCAGATCATCAGTTGTATTAATATCAACATATGATGTTGTTGGGGGTACATAAGCTATTGCTTTAAAATGATCTCTTTCTCTAGGATCAGTTGTATGAACATAAAATTCAATCATTTGATCCCCCATAAGTCTTTTAAAATCTTCTCTTTGATCAACGTAAGGCGCCACTAAAGATACAATTACATCATGCCCTTGATTATTTAAATAATGAGCAATCTTTTGAGCAGTTCCAACATTTACAACTCTACCATTTATAGTATAATCTTTATTAGTAAATAGTTCTCTCATTTCATCACCATCAATACGAAACGCATTAGGCAATTTTTGTTTTAGCATATTAGCTAAAACTGTTTTTCCATGGGCCGGTTGCCCTGTAAACCAATATATCATCTTAATGATTCTTTTCCTTGTAAAACATTCATCCAATGTTTAATCATGTCATCTAGTAAAGATTCAAAGTTATGTTTAGGTTTCCATCCTAATTTTCTTAATTCACCTGAGTCTCCTTTTAAATCCTTTAATTCTTCTGCTCTAAGAAACTTAGGATTCAGAGTAACATAATCTTCATAATTTAAATCTAACTTATTAAATACATATTCGCATAACTCTCTTACACTATGTGAAACCCCAGTTGCACAAACATAATCTCCAGGTTTATCTTGCTGTAGCATTAACCACATTGCTTCAACATAATCTTTTGCATGCCCCCAATCTCTAGTAGCATCAAGGTTACCTAATGATAAAGTATCTCTTAAGCCTTTTTTAATTTCAACAGCAGTCTTAACTACCTTATTAGTTACAAAATTTGTTCCTCTTCTAGGTGATTCATGATTAAATAAAATACCATTAGATACAAATAAGTTATAAGCATTCCTATAGTTTCTACATATATGATATGAAAATACCTTAGCACAGCCATAAGGTGATACTGGATTTAATGGTGTTGATTCTCTCTGAAAACCGTCTTCATCAATTGAATTACCGAACATTTCAGATGAAGATGCTTGATACATTTTAATAGATGTGTCTGTTAATTTAATAGCTTCTAATAAATTTAAGGTTCCTATTCCTGTCGTTTGAGCGGTATAAATAGGTTGATCAAAACTTATTCTTACGTGAGATTGCGCAGCAAGGTTATAGATTTCATCTGGTTTAGATAATTGTATTACTCTAACTAAAGATGCTAAATCATTTAAGTCAGCATATTCTAATTTTATATCATTAAATATATTATCTAACCTAGATGTTTGGTTTTCAGCAACAGAGTTACGTTTAACGGTACCCCATACTTCATATCCTTTGTCTAGTAAAAATTCAGCTAAGTAAGATCCATCTTGTCCATTAATTCCTGTTATTAATGCAGTCTTATTCATATTTATTAATTATATTAGTTATTAGTTGTATCTCGCTATATGTTAAATCTTGGTGATTAGGAATATAGAATCCTAACTTATCTAAAGATTCACAGTTTGGTAATGATGGTATATCATTTTCATTATACCACATTGGTTTATTTGCCATGTTACCTGCTATTAAAGGTCTAACTTCAATATTTTTATCTTGTAATTTCTTAATAATTTCATCTCTTTTTGAATGTAACACAGGAATAGCAAAACTAGAAACAAAATCATTTTCTTTTTCTTTTAGTTCTAATTCATTATTTTTTATTAGACTTATGTAATGTTTAAAATTAATCCTGCGTCTTTTAGAATAATCATCTAATTTCTTTATAGCTCTTAAACCTATAAATGCTTGTAAGTCTGTTGACCTTACATTCATTCCTGGTACATAAAAATTATACAATGAATTAAATTCTGTACATTTATACTTATCTCTTAATTCTTTTTGTTTATCTTTAGGTAAATCCCTATCCCAGCCATGACTTCTAATCATTAACAATAAATGATATAAATCCTCATCATCAGTATTAATAAAACCACCTTCTATTGTAGATAAGTGATGGCCAAAATACATTGAGTAAAAAGATGCTAATCCAAAACTTCCTAAATATTTATTCTGATATTTAGATCCCATACTTTCGCATACATCTTCTAATAATAATACATCATACTTATTACAAAGTTCTGTTATCTTATCCATATCTGGTACTAAACCAAGCGGAGAAACTAAAATAAATGTAGAAGGATTATGTTCTTTAAATAATTTTTCTAGATGATCTAGGTCACAAGATAAGTCTTCTAAATTACAATCACACATATAAGTTTCATATCCTAATAACATAGGTGAACTAACATCAGTAGCCCAACTTAATGCAGGTACTATAATTTTATTATTTCTTAATTTATCTGAATACTTCAAAGCTGCTAAAGTTAATAAAATAGCAGAAGATCCTGAATTAACAAATACAGAATATTTTGTTCCTATTTTCTTAGCCCATTTCTTCTCTAATTCTATTGTTAATTCACCCTTTGTTAATCTTGGAATTTCATCTTGAGATAACCATTCAATTAAGGATGCAATATCTTTTTTATCTATAGTGTCACTAACTAATTTTATCATATACGTTTTTTAATCCTGTTTTTAATTGAGTAAATTTAAAATTTGGAAATATTCCTAATAATTTTTTATTACTTACGTCTTTTCTATACTGCCCATCTAATTCTGGTCGATCATAAACAATTTCATAATCATTTCCTGTAACTTCTAATGCAACCTCAGCCATTTCATTTATAGAATAATTAAAATCTGGTGCTACATTAAAACTTTCAGTAATATCTTTATCTATAACTTCTTTAATTATCCTAGCTAAATCACCTGCATACATAAACTGTCTTAATGGTTTACCTGTTCCTAATAAGTTTAATTTATTACCTTCAGCATTTTTAATCTTATTAAGTAATGCTGTTATGAAATGCATTTTACTTTCATCATGCAAATTATCATAATCACCATATAAATTACAAGGAATCAAATAATTATATTTAGTTCCAAATTGTTTGTTATAAGCATCTATCTGAACTGCTAAACACCTTTTGGCAAAAGCATAACTAAAATTTGTTGGTGGTGGAGGTCCTATAAACAAATCTTCTTCACTCATTGGATAATTTTCTACAATGTTAGGATAAATGCATGTACTTAAAATACCTACAAATCTTTTAACATTATATTCTTTACATACTTTAAGTATATTTGTATTCATTAAAACATTATCATCAAAATAATCTGCTGGATATTTAATGTTATCTTGAATACCACCAACTTTAGCAGCCAAGTGAATAACAATATCCGGTGTATATGAAGATATTATCCACCTAACCATTTTTATATCAGTAAGATCACAATCTTTACTACTTAAGTATGTAGCATTTGGTAATATTTCTTGTAAGTGTTTTCCTACTAATCCACTTCCACCTGTAATTAATATGTTTTTCATATGCTATAATGTTTTTGTATAACCTTCTTGGTCGTTAGACATAGTTACTTTGTTTATTAATATACTGTCTTCTCTTAATTCATCTAATAATGAATTAATCTTTGTTAAAAACGCAGCATCAGCTGAGGTGTTTTCATTATAAAAATATAAAGGATCTCGTGGTCTTAAATTTAATTTTTTAAAATTAATACAACAAGAAGATTTTATAACGTCATTAGGTAAGGCTCTTCTTTTAATATATTTCCAATCCGAGTCTATATTTCTAGGAAGAATCATATCTTGGTAATGACCTTTAGTATATAAAAATAAAGAATTTGTTTCTTTTATACATTCAGCAATACTTTCTAAATGATTATTATGCCACAATTCATCATGATCACAATAAGCAATATAGTCATAACCTTGATTAATAGAAAATTCTATTCCTATTGTTGTTGCATTTACACCACCAGAAAACCAAAGATTTTTCCCTTTATTAGGATATCTTTCACGCTCTACTGCAACTGGTAAATTAATAGCCAATATTTTATCCGAAGGTATAATTTTTGCTAAACTATCAAATTCTTGCCCATTAGCATAATCATCACCTATGAGATAAACCATCCAATTTTTATAAGTTTGGTTATTTATAGCAGTAAGTGTTCTCTTTAACAGCTCTGGTGTTTTTCCGTCTGGCCTTTGCCAAGTAGAAATAACAATACCTATTTTTGTAGATTCACTCATATCTTCTGATTATAGATTTTAAATTTAGATAAATCTGGATAAGGTAAAGTTAAATCTTCATTATGTTTTTTATCACCATTTAATTCATAAAACTGTTTCATAAGTAATACACCTCTTGCTGCTAATTCAGGCATCATATAAAAATTCCAACCTAACATATCAAAATTATCTTCATGATAAGAACATTCTCTACGGCCAGAATATCTAGCACGCTTAAACCAAAGATAAGCTTTATAATCATCGGTTAATATTGCACCTCCTTTAGATAACTTAAAATGTTTATAAGGTCCTGTAAATGAAATACACATATGTGATTTAGGAATAAACATATCAGCCGTAAATCTTAAAGCAGAATCCCATACGTTAGATCCTTTAAGTTGATATGCACCTGTTAATGTTTCGCCTTTAACATGTTCCCATTCTATATTCAAACCAGCATGAATAATCTCACAAGGAACTGATGGGTAAGTTCTTGACGGGCAAGTTACTATCTTATTCTTAATACTTTTCTTAATATAGTTTTCATAATATAAAGCAAGAAATAAACCATTACTCATATTATCTAAAGTTACAGCATATTTAGCCCTAGTATAATATGCCAACTCTTTTTCAAATTCAACCGTTATATCATAGACTGATTTCATATAGCTTTTTTACTTAAATGAGAAACTTTATCATATGTATAATAATATTGTTTTTCAAATCCTAATTTTTCAAATACTTTTTGTGAAGCAATGTTATTTATTTTTACATAAGCATCTATTCCTTCTTTAAGAATTTCTTTTATCATAAATGTACCTATACCCTTTCCTTTACATTTAGGATCTACACAATATGTAACTTCATTTCCATTTATAAGTCCTACATACCCAACGGGCAGTCCTTTTAATATACAAATTTTATAATTTTTTGAATTCTTTAGCATAAATGCCTTTTGTTCTTCAGAAGTTATTTCAGTTTGGGTTTGAAATGAATTTTGGTTTTCAGGATGAGTCCTAATTAACCTAACAAATTCCCAATATTTTTTATCACAATTTACTAATTTCATTTCTTTACTGCTTTTTTAACTACTTTAATAACTTTATTAATATCATCTTCAGTTAAAAACATATGAAGAGGTAATGATATAATCTCTTCACTTAACTTATATGCATTAGGACATGTACCTTTTGCATCAGAGTACAATTGATATTCTGTATTATCTTTATAATGAACACCTGGAAATATATCATTAGCATTTAAATATTCCATTACATCATTTCTATTTGATACTCTAATTTGATATAAATGTCTTGATGATATGCAATCACTATTATGAGGTATTGGTTTTATTAATTTATCACCTTTAAATCCTTCATCATATAAATTACATATTTCTCTTCTCTTTTCATTATCTTCATTTAAATATTTTAGAGCAACTAATCCCATTGAAGCCATAATAGAATTACCATGAGCTTTGAATCCTAAATCAATAACATCGTAATCCCATTTATAACTTCCTTTTGAATTTGTTCTGTTATAAGTATCTTTATCAATACCTAACCAAGATAGCTTTCTAGCCAATACATCATAGTCTTTATTTCCAAAGCAAATCATTCCACCATCAGCAGTAGGCATATTTTTAACTGATTGAAAACTAAAGATAGAAACATCAGCATCCCAGCCTATCTGAGAGGTTGTTTGTGCAACACCCATAAATATTCTATCTACTTGTGTACCTGCCATGTGCGCAGCGTCTAAGATTAATTTTAATCCATGCTTATTGCATAATTCTTTTACTTCTTTATATTGACCAATATTACCTCCTATGCCTACATACATTACGGCTTTAGTCTTTTTTGTAATTTTAGATTCAATGCTTTTAACATCCAAACATAATTGATCATCTACATCTGCAAATACAGGTTTGAGATTATTATAAAGAATAGCATGATTTGAAGAAACAAAAGTAAGAGGTGTTGTTATTACTTCATCATTATCCCTCCACTTATTAGCATCCTTTAAAACCTTTAATGCTATCTGTAAGCCTACTGTATTAGATGCTACGAAATGGGCATAATCAAAGTTTGTATATGATTTCCAAGCTTCTTCTAGTTTTTCAGTTTTAAAACCTAAACCCGTCCAACCTATTTCTAAGCACTCTTCTATTTCTTTTAGAACTTCCTTAATTCTATACTTTGGTTTAAATACTTGTATTGCCATTAGTCTTCTTCTTTATTATTATATAGTTTTTTACAATATTGTTTATCATTTGCTAACATGGTTTTATATTTACTTTTTAATTGGTCTGTTAATTGATGATCTCCCATACCTATTACAATCGGGTAACCGCCACCCACTATACCAGGATTACCATATTTTATAAACATACGATACCATAATTCACAATCAATCATATAAGTTACTTTAACATCTATTAATTCTCCTTTAGGAATTAAACCTACACTAGGACATCCTATTGAATTGCTACCATTTAATAAATGTTTGCCATCAATTCCTAATGATGGTGTCATATATTGATAAAATTGATTAGTATCACAATTTAAATGTTTAAAATTAGATAAAACCCATTTTTTACCATCATTTAAAAGTTTAACTGCCTTTTCTAAAAAATCGGAGGATTCAATATAATCATCTTGATTCATTAATTTAATAAATTCTCCAGAAGAATGATGAATAGCATTATTAGTATTCCAGGCAGGTTTACCGATATGTTCTTTGTATCTTAAATATTTTATCTTAGAATTATTTAAGAATAAAACATATTTTTCTATTTCATTATTTATAGAATGATCTGAAATAATTATTTCAAAATTAGTATAAGTTTGTTTTAATATTCCTTCTATGTTTTTTTGTAAGAAAAACACACCCTTACCATCAGCTTCATATGTTGGAATACATACTGATATTTTTATATTGTTATCCATTCTTTTATCATTATATCGTTTTTCATAAGATCTGTAAACCAATCTTTTGGGCCTACTACTTTTTTATTGTTATTATTATTTAAATATGCGCCCCACCAAGAGAATGAAGAACTTGAAATAATATTATGATTGCATTTTGATTGAAGAAATAATTCTACATAGTCTTTTTCATTTTCTATAAATACAAATTTATCACCTATAAAATTTTGTTTACACCACTCTAAGTCATCACTAAAAATTAAATACTTATCTACATTGCCTACTACACCTATACCTTTTTTATAATAATCCATTCCTCTTGAATTATGTTTAGATATTTTCAAGTAATCACCTCTTCTAACATGAATAGAGCATGTAATACTATTTAAAATATTATCATACTTACTTAGTTCATTATTTACCATTTCACTAGGTTGAAATAAATTTAGAATAAATTGCCTATTAGGAAAATATTTTTCTGATTGAAAATAACCATTATATACTGTGCCATCTTTAACATTAATAGGTTCATAATGAAAAGGAGTAAAAGTTTGTCGTGGTGGTTTATTACATCTAGGCCAGTTAAAATTTTTAAATATTTTTAAATAATCATTGGCATAGTTCATATTGGCAGTTATATAACCACTATTTAAATTTCCTAATGCAGAATCCACATTCCAATAACCGCAACTTAAATTATTGGATTTTGCCATGTATTCAAGACCTGCAACCTGAAACATTAAATTACCTAAACCACCTCCTAATGTACAACTTATCATATTATTTTAATTCTTTCATAAATGATTCGTAGTCTCGGTGTGCTTGTGCAATATCACTAAAACATGCTCTTTGCCACATTATATTTGGCCTAACGGTATAACAAGCATGGTCTGATTTTTTTTGAATACCATATACATATAATTGATCTATTGCTTCAGTACCATTTTTAAACTTATCTAATATGGTATCATATAAACCAGAAGAAACACCATAAGAACTTGTTGTATAAGTTCCAGTAGTTTCACTAATGTGTTCTGTTATTTTTGTAGTTACACTATGTTCATCTATGCCAGTATGACCGCTCCCACCTAAGTAAAATAGTTTCCAATCTGCTGGTAGATCTTTAACCTTTTGGTCAAACAAATTAATAAAATTTTCACTAGCTGCAATATCATCTTCTAAGATTAGAATTTTGTCAAACTTTTTTTTCTTTGCATCTGATATGATTTTCATATGAGACATTAGGCAACCGAATGCACCAGGTTTGTTTATTAAAAACTGAGATTTTGGTTGATTAGGATAGTCAGCAGGAATCCCATCGCAAAAATCTACACCATTAAATACTTCAAAGACAATCCCTAGCTTATTTAGCAAATCAGTAGATATTTTTAATTTGTCTGGTCTTCTTTTAAGATTTATTAAATAAACCTTGTCAAAAAAATCATTTACTTTTATTAATTCCATAGTTTTTTAATTTATTTATTGACGCACTGTAATATCCAAGCTAGCTGTTTATCTGGTGTTGAGGTTTCCTCAAATAATTTTTTGGCATTATTTCCAATTTCTATTGCTTTACTTTTATTTTCTCTTACCCAATTTACTTTATTAATTAAATCACTATAATCTGCTTTACATTCTACATAATGAACACCTGGGATTAACTTACCATAATAAGATAATGTCGTTACGAGTTTCGGTGATATTGTGCATGCACCAAAGGCCATTTGTTGACCTTGGCCTCGATCTAACATATTATTTCTAGCACCTGGTACACAAACTATTGCACTAGCGTTATTTATTAACATATAAAATTCTTCCTTTGGATACCTATCTCGGTCTACCATACTCCCATAAGCAGATTCAAGGATTTCTGCAACGTGGGTTCTACGCCCTATTGCATTTCCTGCTGGAGCTTGATTATTTAATATTTTACCTTCAGCCACATAATTAATTTTTGATTTTAATTTATTATAAAGATCCCAATCATGAAAATTAACAGGTGTGAATGGAAATATATTTTCTTTACTCAACCCTGGATCAGCCTCACCATTATAATGAAATTTAAAATAAGCTTTATATTTATAGGCATTATCACGATCATATTTTTCGTGATCATTAAAGTCAAATTTACATAAATGACCATTAATTATACAATCAAAACTTATAGTACTTCTACATTTAAAATCTGTTGCATGTACCATTTCAATGTCAGCTCCAGCTTTTGTTAATAAATTCAATACATATAATGGGTGTGTTGAATAATATTTATGCCACTGGCCAAGGTCATTAGGGTCAGGTTTCCTTGCCCAATCTGGGTTTTGTAATGGAAATTTTATTTTCATATTATTTTTCATTTACATCTTTCTTAAATCTTCGACTTGCCTGAAAATGTTCTATGACTGGAGTAATATTAGGATACATACCTCTCATACTATCAAATATCATTGTATATTCCGGTGGAAGGTTTTTATAAGTAAAGTTAGGATCTTCTTTTTTCATTTGATTAATTACAGAATCTAAATTCCATTGCTCCATTCGGTTTGATTGATTGCCTTCTTTAATATTTACATCTCTCCATAATTCACAGATACGTTTAGTTCTTTCATTATTTTCCATATAAATAGTACCACTTAAGCATTCATTTTTTCTCCATCTAAAGTCCTGCCATCTTACTGCTATATCACAACTATAATTTTTAAATAAATCAGGCATTTTATGAACTACTGCATCAACATCAACATATAATAATCTATGATTAGGCCATTTAATTAACATGTCTAACATGAACCCAGCCTTAAATCTAGTATTAGCTTGCCAATTTCCTAAAGTATTTACCCCAATTACATCTTGATTAACTCCTAATTTATTTAAAGATCTTATTAGATTCTGTGCTTCTTCTTCATAAGGCGTATTTATTGTATAATAACCTACAACCATTAAATTGTCTAGCGTAGAGTTATCATTAGGGTTTACATCTTTACTCTTTAATCCATATTCTTCTAAAACTTCACGCGGAGTTTCGGTTTTAATTATGAGTGGATGGTTTACTAAAATACTTTGGGATGATAGGTTAATAATTTCCTGAGATCCTTTATATTTAAGTAAAGAATCAATTAGTGTTTTACTATAATTACTTACTCTACTTTTAAATGATTTATAATCTCTTTCTCTATATGACTGATGGAAGTGAGTTTGCCCTGTATTATTTAAATCAAATCCTAATAAGTATATTTTTTTGTATCCTAATAATAATGCAAGCTGAATACCACAGTGACCACTATTTTCTCCATGCGAAAATTCATTTATAGAAGAAGAAAATTTATCTTTATTATAAGATTGAATTACACCATCATATTTATAAAGATCTTCATAAACAAAATTTCTACGAGTATCAACTACTTGCCCTCCTTGTATTTTCATATAAGGATGAGACATGTTAGCTACAAAATAACTTTTTTGCGTTTTTAACTTAATTTGATCAATAGGTAATGATGCTTTAATAAAATAAGAATAATCTGTGGTAATAAAATAAGTAGGATTTTGAATATATTCTACTGCTTTATTAATTGCAATAGTATCAAACCCATTTAATGAAGAAAAATCAAATCCATTTAATGAAGGCCCACCGCCAACAACAAAACATATATCTTTATTTATATTTGCAAACTCACTCCTTAAAAAATTAATAGGAGATTTAACTGATTCTTTTAATTCTGTTCTCCTTGTTCTATTAAATGTTCTCTTTTGTACATTTTGCTTAACATTATGGATTTTATTAGGCTTATTTGGCCTAAGTGTAATTTTAGGAAATTGTTTTGGCTCATCTCCATAAGAATTTGGATTTTGTTGAATTTTTTTTATTCTTTTACGGCTCATCTTGACTGGCGATTATTTTTCTTTAGTTGATTAATTGTTATGTTTGATTGATTATAAATAGGTATATTATTTATTACAGCAGAATTTGACCCACTTATTATATGCAACTTAGTTTTTTCTGGATCTTTAGAAGTTTCAAAAAAGTTAAATTCTTTCTTACCGTGGTGATCTTCTACATAACAATGGCCTAATTGATTTCTTTGTCTTATTGAACTTTCAAAAAAATCAAAACCAATCAAATCTAATTTATTAAAATCTGTGTATCTATTAAAAAAGTTATAAGTACTAATTCCTGTTGAAGGTTTAAATCCACCTAAAGAATTTTTTAAATCATTATATGTATTTTTATCTACATCATATACATTAGCATAATCTAATCTTTCACTATAAATAATAGGACTCATTAAATATTTAACTGTATTAGATTGAATAACATTTGCTGACATTGTTGCAGATTTTAAACCTAAAGATAACATAGTTGTTTTATTTCCAATTTTATCAGAATACAGATTTTGCCTATGAAGATATCCTTTATTAATTCTAACTACAATATCATAACTATCAATTAACTTGCCGTGACTTTCATTTAATAGCCTAGAAGAATTACCTACTATGATAATGTTCTTACCTTTACAAAATTCTTTTATTTCCTCTAAGCTTACCATTACAATATATTTGTATTATATATTAACTAAAAAGGGACCCATTTCTGGATCCCTTTTCAGAATTATAAGTAAGTTTTACTTCTCAACCTTAGTCAATACTGGCTCTGCTGGCTCAGCTTGATCTGCTTCTTCATTTACAATTGGATCCGCATCAGTACCTTCAGCTCCTGGAGCAGTTGGTGGAACGAATACTTTAATTGCTCTTGAAATTAATTCAGCATCTTCGATTGTGTAAGCACCTTTACCTTGTGCAATTCTAACAGCTTGGATTAAAACATTTAATGCCTGCTGACCATTAAGCTCTCCTGTTGGATTTACTTCTTCTGGATTTCCTTGAGTGTTTTCTTCTTTGTTCATGTTAACGTTAATTTTTAAATATATTTAATATTTATATACCTAACTTAATAGTTTGTTTTACTTTATATCTATAAAATTTTCAGTATCTTCTTTTATTGATAATGTTAGAGTTAACACCCCATTCTCTACCTTAGCTTTAATCTTTTTAGTATTTACATCTTGAGGTAAAGTAAATCTTTTATCAAAGGATCCTAACCAAACATTATCTTCATTAGTAGAAGCAATACTTAATTCACCTTTAATCATTTTTACTTTTAAGTCTTCTTTTGTTAAACCTGGAATAGCGATTTCTAAAATCCAGTTTTTATCTTCTTTAATACAGTGCCAACCTTTTGATGGTTTTGTAAATGAGTTTTCAAATTCATCCCAGAAAGGATCTTTTAGTAATGTATCAATATTGTCGTTGATTCTTCTTGCTTGTGTTACTGGCTTAAAGCCATTTAAAAATGTGTACATAGTTTTATAGTTTTTATTTAAAATAAAGATTCGGTTCCTTATTTATATACTATACTGAAAAAACCGTGCAATAGTGAAATTCTTGTCATATTGTCTGGTTTTTACTTTTTTTTATGACACTCTGTCAAATTTATAACCAAATACTTCAAAATCCTTTTTGTATATTTGTTTTACTATTTCTATTTGTTGATTATTAAAATATGTGGAATAATGATTATGTTCTGTTTTGTTTTCATGAGGTAAATCAACATGTTCAAGTTTATATTTTGCAATAAGTCGTGTAAATTCTTCTTTTAAATTTTCAAATCGAAGAATTTCTTTTATAACTATTTTACCATTAAATGTAAGATGATAATATTGTGGCAAAAGAAACATCCACCCTATATCAACTTCGAGCGTTGGTTTTATAAATTTTTGTATTTGTTCTGTTGTTGATAAGTTATTTAATAATAGCAAATCAGATACATATTTGCCATTCTTACCAAGATTGTTATCAAACCAAACATTAAACGATTTATATTGCTTTGTATTTGGCTCCTTATTTTTTAAATACATATAAGTAGATATTAATCTATCATAAGGATTTCTAACTATACTTAATGATAATGGAATTTTATTAAAGTTATGAATTTTATTGCCGTATGGTGTAGCATAAGTTCCTCCTAACTGAAGGCCTTGCTCAGGAAAATACAGATGTTTACCATCGGTTTGAGTATCCCATATATATTGTGCTGTTATATGACCACCTCTCCAGCTATTATTAATAGACCTTCTTATTGAAGTACCACCTGTTTTTGTTATATGTACAAAAATAAAATCAGCAAAATTATTTAATTGCTTTTTATTTTTTAAAAGATTTCTTTTTTCCACCAAAATATTCATACCCATGGCCTTCAGTAATTAATGTTTGATTAATATCCCACTGCGTTCCTTCTACATCCATAATATATATTTGGCCTAATACTCTACCATATTTACCTACACCCTGAGACTTTATTCTAAACATTCCTGGTTTACTACTGACTTCATTTAACAAGACCTTTAATCTCTCTTTAGCTGCTAAACCTTTTTTCTTTTCTTCTAAATCTCTAGTTCTACTTTCCCATGCATCCATTCCTACAAACCTAATTCTTTTATGAACCCAAATATCAAAACCTACATCTATCATTGCATCAATAGTATCACCATCAACAACCCTGTCTAACTTACCTCGGTAAATATACTTTTCCATGTTTTAAAATTATTTTATAAGGATACTAACATATCCATTAATTCAGGTTGAGGAAACATATCTACTTTTGTTTTCTTAACATTTGTATGAGTCCATAAACCTTTACAATTTCCTCTTACTACTTCAGGGATATATTCAAATGCATCCACACCAATTGATTTAATTAATTTAGGTAAGCCATCAGTAATATCAATATTATCTCTTTCACCGA
>Ga0209634_1001099_pt1 | contig 20304 bp, 21 predicted proteins | sample LinPmetageLP40_FD_184043 | JGI IMG/M metagenome (GOLD analysis project Ga0209634, IMG submission 184043) | Marine viral communities from the Pacific Ocean - LP-40 (SPAdes) (version 2) | ecosystem: Environmental > Aquatic > Marine > Oceanic | place: Pacific Ocean | collected 2010-08-26 | reverse complement strand
AGACGCGCAAGGAGCAGGTTCTTTCGGAGTTGCGTCGAGCCACGGGCACGGGTCGGCAGTTATCGAACAGGATGAATTTAAAGTTATCGATTGTTCGTGTTACTCTTACGTCCTTGCACAAGGAGGGGTTGATTCGGGACACTGGCAAGAACACTGGTGAGGGCCGTGAGGCTGAGAACATCTGGGAGGTTGTTGCGATACCTACGTGGGAGATGTCTGATTGACCTATTTCACGGTATTGATACTGGCGTACAGTTTGGGAGGGGAGGATCTTCAGTCGAAGATTCTCTTTCCCAGTGCTAGAACGTGTGGTGATGCATTGACGGCATACTACGAGCCCATTCGAGCTTTCGATAAGAACAGTTCTGCCCATTGTGTGCAGACGGATGTTATATCCAACAGCTTTCGCCCGAAGGCGAGGCCATTAGAAAAGAAGGAGTAAAAATTTATGACATGGAGTAAGAAATTAACACGCGAGGAGTACGAAGATTTATATCGCAAGGCGTGGGAAAAACAGGTTCGCAGAGACCTTGCAGCAAACCCCAAGCTTAAAGGCGCAAAGTTTCAGGAAGCAGAGAACGACATAGAACCAAGCAAACGTCAATTAAGTAAGGATGCAAAGATTGTAAACGGTTTTCTGGAGAGGGGTTTGCGGATGTCAGAGATAGGGACATTGATGGGCAAGAGCATACAGACCATAGGACAGATACGAGCTAGATATGATTTACCAAGGAAAAAAATGAATGATGATATTTGATACAGAGTCTACGAAGCAAGTTCAGATACTTGTTGAATACGTGACGGATACTGGTTCTGCGTTTGCAGTTACACCACAAGGAGACACAGTATTCCTTAATGCGCGGTTGGTTAACCGCATGAATGTGGAGGCAGGAGACGTTTACAATGCGTTTTTGTTGCCGAACTACCCAGACAAGCGCGATGACACGCCTTGGAGGGCAATGCGTGTGGAGTTAGCTCCAGTGACTCCAATGATTGACAACATAAAGCTCAGTCGGGAAGATCAAGAGATGCTCGAGCGCGCAGAGTACGAGGAAAAAGAAGCGCGGATTGTTGAGTACATGCGAGAGTATGGTGGGGCATCGACGGTGCTTGAGCTTTCGACGGCTCTGGATCTGGAACCCTCGGACGTTCAGTCGATTTTGGATCACAACAGGCTCACACAGTTGTTCATGAAAGTAGATGCATACATGTTGCTATCAGAAGACAACTAATGTATAAGCAATCAACAAACAAAGCAGAGTTAACCACAGTTAGGAGAGATCGATGACGAAAACTAAGGACGCGCCCAAGGAGATGAAGTTTTGCAATGTTGCGCTATTGCCAGAGGACCACAAGATGCTGAAGTTATTGGCTGACATAGACCAGAGAACCATGACACGGCAGCTATCTGTAATAATAAGAAAAGAGTTTGCAATGTTAGAGCAGTCTGCTACTGTTAATTAACGTTGCACTCCCTTTCACGGCGGCGTTATTTGCCTCATACTTAGAGCCCCGCACTAAACATGCGGGGCTTTTTTTAGAAATTTTTCTTTTCGTTTATTTTACCTTTTCGTCCTTTGACAATATGTTCTGGGGTTTTTTCGTATCCCCTGATTTGCGTGACGTTGTTGCGTTTCATATTTTTTAAGAACACTGCGGCGATGCCCGGAGTTAGCCCTGCGGCCTCACTTAGTTCTTTTGCTGCGGACTCTAGACTTGTCCAACCTTTCTTGTAGTCAACAACAGATTCGATTAGCTTGTCGTGGGTTTCAGATTTAGCCATTGTCTTGCTTCTTCTCCTAATACTTTTGCGCCTATGTCTATCTTGTTGCGAAGTGCTTCAACGATTTTTTCGTCCAGAGTTCCTTCTGATATTAGATCGACGTAGGTCACTTGGTTTTTCTGACCGATACGGTGCGCCCTGTCTTCTGACTGGATACGTGTTTCCAGATTAAAGTCATTGGCGTAGTATACCACAAGATTGGCCTCAGTCAGAGTTAAACCGTATCCTGCGGTAGCTGGGTTGCCGACAAAGAAGCGCAAAGGATTGCCTTCATATCGAAACGGAGCGTTCTTGTTTTGAAAACCCTCTACAATTCTTTGCCGTTCATCGTCAGAAGTATCGCCATAGTATGATGCAGCACTTCCTTCTCCAAACTTTTTGTTAAGCATGGCGGTGATCTGTTGTATGTCATAGCGGAACCGTGACCAGATAATTGCCTTGCCGTCATGTTCTTCCATTAGTTCCTCGAGTGCGTCCATGCGCCGTGATGCGAAGTACTTCATTTCTCCATCGTCTGTTTTTAGATGGCCTGACATGACTTGTTGTATGCGTAGCATCTGCGTAATTACAGCAGGGGCTGATACCATTTCTCCATCCTCGAACATAAGCATGGCTTGCTTTTGTAGGAGCATGTACATGTTCTTTTGTTCTGGGGTCAGCGTCACATATCGAGCGGTGTAAACTTTCTCCGGTAGATCGAGACATTCTTTCTTTAGCACACGAAAGCTAAACTGGGATATTTTCTCAGTTAGTTCATCGATGTTTCTGTAGCCAAGAACTTGTTGGAAAGAGTGCGCGCCCATTGTTCTTTTTTGCAACACGGCGTATCTGTTTTGGAAAGTGTAGAAGGAGTCGTGACCCAGAAGAGATGGTTTTAGAAACTCGCATTGGGCATATATATCGAGTGGTGATTTGGTTATTGGAGACCCTGTCAAAAGTCTTCTTACCTTGAAATTCTTTGCTACTTTTATTAAACTTTTAGTGCGTTTGGCTTTATGATTCTTGATGGTTGTTGATTCGTCTATTGCTATCAAACCGTGATTGCCAAACGCACGAGACATCCACATGCCAGCCCTTTGTCCTTTGACTGTACTGAACGCTTCTATGTTCATGACAAAAATTGTGAGCCCTGCAAAGTGATCTTTGACTGAGCGCATTTCTTCTTGTTGTTTCTTGTTCGCGGAAGACACCCATCTGATTACGCGATGAGGGATATCCGTGGACATGTGTTCTGGGATTTCTTTTGCCACCCAGTTTCGGTATACTCCTTTGGGAGCAAGGATCAGGGCAAAGTTAATCTGTCCCTCGAGGAACAGGAGCCCGAGGTTATCAATCAGGACTTTTGATTTGCCTGTTCCCATCTCCATGAAGTAACCAAAAAACTTTTTCTTCCATCCTTCTTCAAGTGCGGTGCGCTGATGATCGAACGGTTTTAATTTAAAATTATAGTTGACAGTCATTACATACCTCCATATTGTGTAATGTACGGATGGCGAAATGATTTGTCAAACGGATAATAATACGGATTTAAATCCGTTTTGTCATCGGGGGAAACTCCCCCATTATCTAACTTAACCTGAAGAGGATGTACTTGTATGAGTGACATATTTGAAGACATGTACGACGAAGGCGATGCACTCGCTGGGATCAACACAGGAACGGGACAGCAGTTAAGCTCTCTTGTTCGTGAGCTACGCAAGGTCGAAGATCAGATCAGTGATGCGGAAGAACACATAAAAGAATTAAAGAGTCAGAAGCAGACATTGTCGTTGGACAGTATACCAGCGTTGATGGATGAGATGGGCGTTGACCGTGTAGATGTAGACGGTCTGGCTGTATCTCGTAAGTTGATTGTTTATGCATCGATCCCCAAGGATCGTAAGGAAGAAGCGTTCTCTTGGTTACGCGAGAACAACTGCGATGACATCATAAAGAACGATGTCACTTGCTCTTTTGGAAAGGGCGAAGACAACGTTGCAGGGGATGTAGTTGGTCTATTAGAAGACAAGGGATTTAACCCACAGACTAAGACCCACGTACACCCGTCCACACTCAAGGCGTTTGTTAAGGAACGTGTAACAGGTGGTAAGCCTATCGACCTCGACATGTTTGGGGCATTTGTAAACAACGCAGCAGAAATCAAGAGGAAAACATAATGGCTAATGCAGTAGCAGCTAAGAAAGAAACAGCAATCTCTGAGGATATCATGGATGACATGATTGCAGATGCAGGGGAAGGTTCATCGTTTTCTCAAGACGAAATGATGATGCCGTTTATTCGGTTGGCTCAGAAGATGTCTCCACAGATCGATAAGCAAGATGCCAAGTTTATCAAAGGGCTTGATGCAGGGGACATGTTCAACACTGTGTCACAAGAATTTTTTAGTGGAGAAAAGGGCATCAATATTATTCCTTGTTACCATACGGTAAAGTATCTGTCTTTTGTTCCGAGAGAACAGGGTGGTGGTTTTGCAGGAGAATTATCACCTACTGATCGTGGCGTTAAGGATGTGTTCCGTAATGACAAAGGCAAGGACATGCTTCCAGACGGCAACGAACTGGTGATTAGTGAGGAGGCATACGTTCTAATCGTTGAGGATGATGGTTCGTTTCAGCCAGCAGTTCTGGACATGAAATCTTCACAACGTAAAGTCAGTAAGCGGTGGAAGACAAACATAGCGATGCAGAAGATCAAGAACCCTAAGACAGGGCAACTGGTTACTCCTGCGGTGTTTGCTACCATGTGGAATGTGTCGAGTGTTATGGATCAAAACCGTGCTGGTGAAAAGTATAGCAACTACAAGATCGAGAAGGTGAGAACTCTCGGACAAGAGGATCGTGATCTTCTTCTTGAGGCCAAGGCGTTTAGGGCTAGTATAGCAGCGGGTGAGGTCAAGACTGTTACTCCTGATAACGAGGGAGACAGTTCCGTAAAAGGGGGCGGTGAACCACCCGTCAAGAATAACTCGGATGATGAAATACCGTTTTAAGAGTTTGGGGAGGACTACTAAGAGTCCTATGCTCTATGGTGTGTGTTCAACCTCCCCAATAGGAATCGCGCTAACCGGGTTAGCGCGATTCCACTTCTACTTTTTTTCATCAGGAGTTTCTCATGACATTAGCAGAGCGAATGCTTGCCGCCTTTGAGGGATCGACGGTGGCTCATGGAACAACAACAGTAGGCAGGGTGGGACGCAACGGTAAAGCAGAAGCTGACAGTCGTATCGTCCGAGAGCCTTTGACTTTAGAACTTATGCAGGGTCACCTTGACGGTGTTCAAGGTGTGGGCTCGATCCCAATTAACGAAGAAAACAAATGTAAGTGGGGAGCCTTAGACATAGATATCTATGATCTGGATCACAATTCCCTACAACTAAGGATTAAAAAACTTAAACTACCTTTAATGCATTGCCGCTCCAAATCAGGAGGCGCGCATTTATATTTATTTTTACAAGAGTATGAGCAAGCCTCGATAGTTCGAGAGTACCTACTTGAGATGGCTGTAGCCTTGGGGCACAGTGGTTGTGAGATCTTTCCAAAGCAAGACAAGATACTGTCGGAGCGAGGGGATGTTGGCAACTTTCTAAACCTGCCATATTTTAATTCAGAATTTCCGCAACGGTATTGCTTTGATGAAAAGGTCGAGGCAATGGAACTGGATGCGTTTATTGATGCAATAGAAGCAAGTACTATTCCTGTGTCCGGTCTTGAAAAGTTAAAGTTTTCGGGGACACGTAAGTATTTCACAGACGGTCCTCCTTGTTTGGAGCATCTGTTTTCTAACGGACTTGTCGGGGAAGACAGGAACAAGAAGTTGTTTAACTGTGGTGTGTATTGCAGGCTCAAGCATGGAGATGATTGGCAAAAGGAGATGGAGTCTATGAACCGTCAACTCTTTGCTCCCCCACTTGAAGCCAAAGAGGTTCTTGGTTTGGAGAAATCTCTTGGGAAGAAAGAGTACTTTTTTACCTGTGATCAGGAGCCTTTCAAGAGTTACTGCGACAAAGAACTCTGCATGAGCAGGAAGCATGGTATAGGTGAGCAAGGTGTAGATGCCCCAGAGGTTGGAAACCTTATGATCGTTATGTCAGAGCCTCGGTTGTACTTCTTAACTGTTGCAGGAAAGAGAGTTCAATTAACGACAGCCCAACTACAGAACCAGACAATGTTCCAACACGCCTGCATGGAGCAGATACTGGTGTTACCTCCGACTGTACGTCCGCCTCGATGGCAGAGCATGATACAGAGGTTGTTGTTGGAAGGAGCGAGACAAGAGGTTCCAGAAGAATTGACTATTACAGGCCAGTTCTTGGATCTTCTCAAACAGTATTGTTCGAGCCGCATCAGAGCGCAGCATCCAGAAGAGATACTGATGGGCAAGCCGTGGACAGACAACCACAACTACACAATGTTTACTATGGTAGGACTTATGGAGTTCCTGCACCGCAGAAAGTTTGAGCATTACACTAGGGCACATGTTCAAGAACAACTCAAGAAGCTGAATGATGGCAAGGAATGCCACGGGCACAAGGCAATCAACAAGGCAGATGGATCGAGAAGTACAGTGCGTGTTTGGTGGGTTCCAGCATTTGAGAACCTAGAAGTGCTATTAACAGTAGAGGATATGAAGGACGATGAAACCCCATTCTAAAAAATACTTACGGGCGAAAGAGGTTGCGGAGATGCTGTCTGTTTCGGAATCGGCTATATACAAGTGGGCCAGTGGGGATAATTTTCCCAAGCCTTACAAGATAGGGCCTGACAACGCCAAACGTTCAGCTAGTCGCTGGGATGAAGACGAGATTAAAGAGTATCTCCAGAAACGGATGCACTCTTGATTGCCAATTCTACTTTAATCCTTGGGCCTCCGGGTTGCGGCAAGACGTACACCCTTATCCAGAAGGTAAAGGATAAGCTCGAGGAAGGTACGCACCCATCTAGAATTGGTGTTGTATCATTCACCACCAAGGCTATCGGTGAGTTCATCGACAGGGCTTGTGTTGAATTTAATCTGGTGAAGGATGACTTCCCACATTTTAGGACATTACATGCTACGGGCTACCATGGTCTGGGACTACAGAAGAGCGATGTCATGGGACGTAAGGCATACAAAGCATTGGGCGAGGTTCTGGGGTTGGACTTCTTTGGTGCAGATCGTACTTCAATTCATGACGGTGTGTCTATTCCTTCTATCGGTGGATCAGGAGCCAAGTACCTACAGCTAATAATGAGGGCAACCTATCGGGAAGAAACTCTCGAGTACGAATACAACTACGAGGAAGATTACTCACTGCACTACGAGAAGCTAGTGCAGGTTAGCGAACAGATGGAAGAGTACAAGGCATCTAATCTGGCAGTAGATTTTTCAGATATGATTAAAAACTACGTCTCCATAGTACAGCCACCCTATTTGGATCTGTTGATTGTGGACGAGGCACAAGACCTGACCCCTTTGCAATGGACGATGGTAGAGAAGATGGCAAAGAACGCAGAGGAAGTTTTGATTGCAGGGGATGATGATCAAGCTATCCACCGTTGGACAGGCGTAGACATAGACAGGTTTATGAAATGTTCTGAAAACATTGAGGTTCTTAGTCAGTCGTACCGACTTCCTAAAAGAATCTGGTCGTTAGCTAAGACTATTTCCAGACGCATTGATGGCAGACTTGAGAAGGAGTTCCTACCCAAGAAAGAGCAGGGCATGGTCACGAGAGTTGGCAGTCTATGGAGCCTGCCCCTAGATCATGGTTCGTGGACAATCATGGCGAGGATCAATGGTTTCGTAGATGACATAGCTGAGAAGTTGGAGGAGATGGGCTACTTCTACAGCCGCAAAGGTAAGACTCCTGTTCCAGAAGAAGCAATTAAGGTGATGTCTGTGTGGAAAGATTTGACTACTGGAAAAATGGTTGGCAAGATGAGGATCAAAGAGTTCTACCAGAGCGTACCTAAAATGGGAGCCGACCCTGTTGTAAAGAGAGGATCGAGTAAATTGTTTGATGCATCTAATGCTCACGATGTTTTTAGCTATGATCTTCTGGTTAAGGAATATGGACTTCTGGCTGGCATTAATTCGGACCCCATGGATATAGCAAGACTAAGCGAGGATCAGAAGGTTTACCTAAGACAGGTAGAACGTAAAGGCGAAAGTATTTACACTCCCCCGAGAATAAAGCTGTCTACGATACATGCAATGAAGGGCGGAGAAGATGACAACGTTGCCGTGTACACTGGGTCCACGTTGCGTTGTATGGAAGGCAAGCACCCAGAGGATGAGGACAGAGTATTCTATGTGGCAGTGACAAGGGCAAAGAGAAACCTTTACATCATAGAGTCAGACAAACGGTACAGGTACGAGATATGAACTGTTGGCATTGCGAAACACAATTAATCTGGGGCGGAGACCACGATTGTGAGGACGAGGAAGAGTTTGTGATGGTAACAAACTTATCCTGTCCTACATGCGATAGCCTTGTACTGGTCTACTACCCCACACAAGAGGAGGACGAAGATGTCCCGGCCTACGAATAAATGGGATTATCACTGGGGCGTTAGGGATGACGGCCTATATATCTGGGAGAACGGTGTGAAGATAGCCGTGATTAACCCAGTACATTTTAAATACTTGTTATCAGACTTAGCGGAACACCTAAAGTGGCAAGAGGAAAATAATGAATCAACAGGATAGTCTGTACGTTAAGGACGCGATTATTGCAGCGCAGATGGATCAAGGCAAAGAATTAGCTTGGAACATACCGACTGAGTTCCCTGATCTGTCAAGACACAAGAGCATCGCTGTCGATTTGGAAACGTGTGATCCTAATCTGACAAAGTTGGGGCCCGGGTGGGCGCGCAATGACGGATACATTGTGGGCGTTGCAGTAGCCGCAGGAGACTGGGAAGGATACTTTCCTATACGACATGCTAATGGACACAACATGGACGCTAGGATTACGCTCAAGTGGCTCAAGAAGCAGATGGCTACGCCTGACATAGACAAGATCATGCACAACGCGACTTACGATCTGGGTTGGTTGCGCGCCGAAGGTGTAGAGGTCCAAGGCAGAGTGATAGATACGATGATCACAGGAGCCGTAGTCGATGAGAATAGACTTTCTTACAGTCTTAACAATCTAGGCCGTGATTATCTGTCCGAGCGCAAGAATGAGAAGCTCTTACGTGTAGCCGCCGCTGAGTGGGGGCTCGATCCCAAGGCAGAGATGCACAAGTTACCTCCTGAGTTTGTTGGCAGATACGCGGAGCAGGATGCAGGCATGACGCTGCGTTTGTGGGACCGACTAAAGATTGAGCTAAACGAACAGGAGTTGTGGAGCATATGGGAACTCGAGACCAGTTTGATCCCCATGATGTGCGACATGCGTCAGTTAGGTGTGCGTGTTAATATCGACAACGCAGCGCAAGCAAAGAAGTTGCTGAGAAATCGCAGCAAGGAAGTTAAAGCAGAGATCAAACGACAGACAGGAATAAACATAGAGCCTTGGGCAGCGGCATCAGTAGCCCAAGTGTTCGACTCCTTGGGGCTGGCTTATGTTGGTAAACCCGAAGAAGAGGACAAAGACTGGAAGCTGTTTAAGAATCTTGACATAGGTAAGCAGGGTTCCAAGGTGCAGCCTTCGTTTACCAAGCAGTGGTTGGGAGCGCATTCGCATCCTATTGCCCAGATGATTGTGAAGCTACGTGAATACGACAAAGCAGAAAGTACATTTATAGATACAATCCTCAAGCACGAGCATGAAGGACGCATCCACTGTGAGTTCCACCAGCTACGCAATGACGGCGGAGGTACTGTCACGGGCAGGTTCTCAAGCTCGAACCCGAACCTTCAACAGATTCCTGCAAGGGACAAGGAAATTAAGAAGCTAATTCGCGGTTTGTTCATACCAGAGGAAGGTACTAAGTGGGGATCGTTTGATTACGCCTCTCAGGAACCACGGCTCTTGGTACACTTTGCTGCGTCTCTGGGCAAGAAAGTGAAGCACCCCATGGTTGATGGGATTGTAGAGAAGTTTCATGGCGGAGGTGTAGACTTACATCAGATGGTAGCAGACATGGCAGACATCACCCGTAAGGAGGCTAAGACTGTTAACCTTGGTATCATGTACGGAATGGGCAAAGCCAAGTTAGCCGCGCAGCTAGAGATCTCTGAGGAGCAGGCAGTTACATTACTTGACACGCACAAAGAGAAAGTGCCTTTTGTTAAAGACCTAGCGGAAAGAGCAGCGGCATCCGCAGCAGAGAATGGTCAAGTCAGAACTCTGCTTGGTCGGAGGTGTAGGTTCCATTTGTGGGAGCCGAAGGGTTACGGATACAACACACCGTTGCCATATGAAAAAGCGGTGAAGATGTACGGTACAAGCATAAGAAGAGCCTTTACTTACAAGGCGTTAAACAAATTGATCCAAGGATCAGCAGCCGACCAAACCAAGAAGGCTATGCAGGATTGTTACGCAGAGGGTCTATTGCCTATGCTGACAGTACACGACGAGCTATGCTTTTCTATTGAAAGCGAGGAGCAAGCTAGCAAGATCAAAGACATAATGGAAAACGGATTGTCGGAGGTACTCAAGGTTCCTTCGCAAGTAGATCAGGAGTTAAAAAACAATTGGGGAGAAATCGCATGACGATAGAAGAATTTAAAAGTATGGGATGGAGTGATATGCATCCTATGCAGGTTGAAGCTGTAATGAACATGATGAGCAGTGCTATTGGGTTAGCTGAATGTACAAAAGACCCAGAGATCATGGAAGCAATTACTCAAGAAGCAGACGAGCTAGTACGATTGTTTGGTGGCAACGCCCTTATCGTAGACTACAAAACTCAAGAGATGGACTTAGACGTTTAGCCTAGCCTGTTTGCAATGGCAGCATTAGCTGCTTGATCCGCTGGATTATCACCTAACAACGCCGGGTTCACTGGACCCGGTGCCCTTGCCGTAGTGATCGTGTTTAAAAATGGCGCGGGGCCTGCGTTGGATTGATCTATAGAAGGAACAGCAAATGGATTAGGAGCAGGAGGCGTGTTAATTTTAAATGGGTTATCGCTTGGCGCAGGCGGTTGCACTTCTACAGGAGAAGTAGAAGGTCTTTCATATTTGGTTCTACCAACAGGCCCTTGGTCTGGGATCAAAGACAACCCTTTCATTGCGTCTAACAATTCTCCGTAGTAGTCCCCGTCAAACTTCTCTATGTTACCTGTGTTCCGTAGGTCTTTTAGATTACTAGGACTAAGTTTAAATGGAACAAATTCACCTCCGTAAATATCTTTGGGGTTAATCTGGGTTTCTTTTTTAAGAGCAGAGTAAATGTCTCCATCGTCTAAGCCCATCTTCCTAAGATCTTCTATTACTTGAAAGTATTCTTTATCAACTCGATACTTAGCTTCTTGTGACCTCCTAAGAGCGTTGTTCATTTGACTTGTAGAGGCATTAGCGTTGTCAATAACACTGTTAAAGATAGCCTTGGCCCCTGTCTGGGCTCGTTCAAGTCTGCCTGCGGAATAAAAAGCACCTTTTTGCGGATCAAATTCTAATGGAGAAACTCCTGATAGCTGTCTAAATATTTCTGCACCAAGATTATATTTTCGGCCCATCTTGTCTTCTACATCTATAACTCCTCCTTCCGTTCCAACAGCAGAGCGTAAGAATCTACTAGCCTCTATGTCTCCAGAAGAGATGTTTATTGGCACAAGATTAGGAGTTATTGTTTCTAGAATATGTAGCACAGACTTATATGCTCTGGTGGCAGCGTCCTCTTCTGGGATAAAGATCCTTGCACCTGTGGCAGTTCTTCCCTCTCTGAAGATTAAATCAACCGCCGCTTCTGTGATAATTGACTCTGCGATGAACGGATCAAGGAACTCTTTTGCTGTTCCTATTACAACTTTCTCAAACGCCTGAGACGGATCAGCCCCTGTTTTAATTGCGTTGTCGGACTCGTTAATGGCTCTGTTAACAAAACGACTAATCACATCGTAAGGATTAGACGTACTGAAGTTTATGTATTTTACTTTTCCTGTTTCAGGGTCTTTGTTAATTGGAAGAAGAATACCACCTTTTTCCCATGGCGCACCAAACGAGCGTTTGTATGCTGCCATTTCTTCCCTTGATACGCCAGAAAGACCATAGGCAAGCTCTTGAGCAGCGATAGGAATAATGGCGGTAGTAGCTGCCATTCCCACCAAGCGTTGCCGTCCACGCGCTTGAACACCCGGTATGTCAGACGCTAGATCATCGAGCCCTTGCTTAACAATGTTAAAACTTGTGCGGAGCATCTCCGCAGGGAAGGTAATAAAGTTACCCACTGGAAGTGTTCTTGCTACTTTAATTAAATCAGAAGCACCCTTGTTGTAGTTAGGAACCGTATCAATTACGATCTGCGCTGCTCGATCTTTGATTAGTTCATCGAGGTTTGCATCACCTTTACGCAAAAGAGCTTGTGCTTCAACAGAAACATCTTTTCCATTCTTAGTAAGATAATCTATTTTTTGTTGATCAGTTGCTCCCTCTAAAGCCCTTTTTAACTTAGCCTGTTCAGCCTGATAATTAAAATACTTCCAGTAATCATCTGATGCTTGGTATAGTTTTTCAAGTTTCTTTGTTTGAAAGACTGTTTCGATAACCTTTTTACCTTTGCCCAGACCCCCTAGTAAAACATCAGAGCCTGTAGTTGTAGGCTTCATGCCTATACCTTTACTCAGGTTGTCTTGGATCTCTCGTAACTCTGCGCTTGTACCTAGTACACCTCGACGCTGCGCTTCATATAGATCGTTGAAGACAGCCTGATCTCCCTTGTTAAACAAGTCTGCAAAAATAGCTTTGTTGGAGTCTCTAAACCAGTTTTCTCCTCGTCCGTATATAGGCACGTTTCCATTAGCTAATGCAAAAGCTGACGCGGTTGTGAAGTTACGGACCTGAGTAAGAGGAGACAATACTGTTTTACTGTACTGTGATATACCCTTTAGTCTAAGCAACCCACCATACGCAGCTTTTAATCCGTTCATTAAAGGACCGGAGTCTGCTAACGTTGCCTTTGTTAAGTTATTATATATTTGCTTGGGTACATAGAATCCGTCCAGAGTTCCCCAGCCCCCGTTCTCTGCTAAGACATCCCCTGCATTCTTAACTTTTTTTCCTTTGGCTCCTGTGGTATCTCCATCTTTACCTATTTTAACGTAGCCCCGGCGTATTAATTCTTCTTTTTGAAAGTCATCTTTTGGTTTTTTAAAGAATCTGCCAACGCCTGAGTTAGTTTCGGCTAACTTTTTTATTGTACCAAAGTAATCATCAACTGCACTGAACTGAGCTAAGTCAGCAACGGTAGACATGTATGCTTCTTTAGGATCTTTTACCTGTCCAAGCAGTCGAGCCAAATCTTTTGGCAACGATTTACGTCCTTTAAACAGACCACCGTCCAACTTGTTTTCCGCTATCCGTGTTGTGGTTCCCAAGCTAAACCAGTCTCCAGCCCCTGCTCGAGATTTAAGAGCGTACCTTGAGTAGAAGTTTTCTCTTGCCTTGTTTACAACGGAGTCTGTGGGTTTTCCACGCAGCTTAACCTTTAACGTTTTTCCTGAACCAACAACCTCTAACCCGTTTTCTTTCAAATATTTTTGCGTAAACTCTTCATTAAATGCGTCTCTTCTTACAAGATCAGTAAGCTCTCGCTCTAGCATCCTATTGTTTCTGCGAAAGTAACCATTAGCTGCTTTGATACTTTCCTCCGTTGGTACATACTTTGCATCCTCGACGGCCTTGTACGTGCGTCGAAGGTAGGAACCAATGTTGCCCTCAATAATTTGACTGACGCTCTGGCCCCCGGGAGGAGTAAAATCTTTTTCTTTTATAAAGTTAGATTTCTGAATGTTCTTACTTAAACTATCAATATGCTTACGCATATCGTCAGCTTTTTTAACAATGTTCTTGGGTATTGTTGCTCTGATCTTTGCCTTTTCTAATGGGGCCGCTTCCGTTAGATAGTTTTCAATACGATCCATAATGGCAACATCATCAAGTTTGCCGTTGCTTTCTGGTAATTCTTTAACAGCCGCAGCAATAGAACTTTCTAAGTCCTTTATGTTTTTCTCCGCGACCTTAACTTCTTGTGCAATAATGTTATCTATTTTTAAACGTTTGTCCGCTACTTGCCCCGGCAAGTAACCCCGATACCTAGCTGAAGCAATGAAGTCCGCTAAATATTTTCCTCCTGCTGAAAGCTCAGTAGAAGAACCCGGACGATCTGTCATCCTTCTAATATCCAAGGCTTGGAGCTTATCTGTAACGTTGTCGATAGTCTCCCGAGTTGCCGCGGCAATCCCCTGCCCTGTCTTTGTTCGTCCTGCCAGTTTAAACACGCCTTGCAACGCGCCACCTATAAGAAGCCCATCGGCCCCTGCTTTAAATTTGTTCCCTAACCTAGCAAGGGCTTTTGCTCTGCCATCTAATCCCATTAGATCAGTGGTTTCAAGCATTCCAATGCCTACCCAATCGCCAAGAGCAGTTTTGTCCTCATCAGAGGAAACAGCAACATCCGCAAGCCCCGCAGCGGCTATCTCTTCAAAGGCACTGTTAATTCTTTCTCGTTTTGTTTCCGGTACATTGCCTTTGCCCTCTGCTTCCCGCTTCCGCATTCGTCTTTGTTTAGACATTCGACTGGCTTTAGACGCCGGGGCTACATACTGCGTGATTATTCTGGCACCTTGCCCTGCAATTCCTTCAGGATCTAGTTCTAAAGTATCTCGAACAGCATCCGCAGCATCCGCCACAACACCAGCTAAGTCTCCTCCAGTGGCTACATCTGTGATTGCCGCGGCACCTCCAACAACCCCTTCAACAATGCCTACGCCTCCTGCAACAATGCCTTCAGCAATTTCACCCGCAGTTGTGCCATCGTAAAATCGTTGCTTATAGCCTTCAGTCTCCTCCTGTGTAACAGGAACAGCAAAAGGATTGTCGCTTACAGTAGGAACAGGAACAGCAAAAGGATTGTCAGACATTAGAGACCCTCGATGTTTACGCCTTTGCTAGCGGCATTTTTTAAAATCGCTTCTCGTTGATCTGGTTGATCTTTAAGAGCTTGCTCTAACAGTTGTCTTTGGGCCGCAGGATCTGCGGGTATTGCCTTGGTGGCTGGAGGCGGGGTTCCTCCAGAACCTTGCGCAAGAATTTTATCAACAGCTATCTCAGCTTCCCGTACAACTTCCTCTATAGGGCGAGTTTCACCTTTAAAGTTAGGAACGTTTATTTCCTTGATCATATTAATAATCATGTCTTCACGAGACATCCTATCTCGAACCCCTGATCCACCCGCCGCCGCCGCCGATCTGGCAACCGCAGTCTTTTTAAATTCTCCTAAACCGCCAATGACAGCCTTGGCATAAGCATCTGGGCCCTTACCTATGCTTGAGGCTACAGCTACATCATAAATGCGTTGGTTAATCTCATCAATGTTGTTAATATCCTCGCCCAAAACAAATCGAGCAAACTCTCTTTTGTTTTCAGGGGTAGGAGGCACTCCTGATTCCACCAAGCTAGCGTCTGCTACTCCCTCGACACCATCTTCCGCAGCATCTTCAATAGCTTTTCTTTTTTCTTTAACTTTTTCTTCACCGTACATGTCATAAAGGTCTTGGAACATAGCAGGTATTGCCGCCGCAGTAAGCCCTGCCCCCACAAGTTGTGTAGCTTTTTTAGATTCCATTGCTGCTTGTAGTGTTTTCGGATCTTTTAAAACATCGATGATCCCTGTGCCCTTAGCTGGTGTTGTGGCGGATTTAAACCTATTGGCTGCTTGTTGCCCAATAGACGCTCCACGTTTAACTCCTTCTTTAATAAAAGGAGCCGCTGCTGCTACTCCACGCGCTGCTATAGGAACCAAACCTCCCAACGCATAACCGGGCCCACTTGGAGGAATCATTGGGTTGGCTGACGGCATCATTTGTTGTTGCTGTGGCGGCATCATAGGAGGAGCCGCCATCTGTTGTTGTGGCATCATAGGAGGAGCCATCTGTTGTTGTGGCATCATAGGAGGAGGAGCCATCATTGGCTGCGCCCCAGATATAGATCCTAAACCTGATACTCCACGCGAAGCGGAGTCCTGTCTTTTATTAAGAGAACTAATGCCGCCCATTTTGGACAGTTTGTTTAGGGCTGGACGAGTCTTTGCCGACTTAAAAAGTGCCCGGTTATATATCCCACCCATTTCTGTCATAACTAAGCTCCACTTGTGTTTTTAATTGCACCTAAACCACCAGTGCCCATGCCCCTAGAACCTTGATAAATTCCAGTGTTAGCCAAGATGTTAGCCAAGGAGCTAGCTTGCGGGGAACCTGTGGCTGCAAGCGTAGAACCACCACCGCCCATGCCTTGCAGGATGTCTCTCATGTAAGAAAACCTTGCAAACGGTTCATATGCTTCCTCAAGGTCCGCTGACCGTTGTACATCATATTCTTTTTGATATTGATCTTGTTCTAAAGCACCAGCATTAAACTGGGTGTTAAAGTCTTGCGCGCCCAAAGCAGAAGCAGCTTCACCCAACGCTCCAATACCTGTGCCCAAGTTTTGGAACAAGGTGCCAGCCGTCTGTTGCCGTTTGGCTTGATCTGAAAACGCATTCTGAGACTGAGATAACGCAGCAGTAAATGCTTGTGATCGAATTGGAGCCGCGGCATCCGCAAAAGCTCGATCAGAGGCTTCTGCTAAGTCAGCCCTTTGTCTGTCTCGTCTTGTCTGGTTACTAAACGCACCAGCAGATATAGCCTCTGCGTTCATTTGTTGCTGTCGCATGTCGGATTGCTTGTTTATATCACGCCGAAGACCTCCTATAACGTCATCAACGTATGGGTCATAGTAATCCTGAACACCGCCTCTACGCACAGGATTACCCTGTGCATCTAGCATAGGCTGTCCTTCCGCATCGTATTGTAGCTGTCCACGAAGATCGTACATTCCCGTAGAATCCCCAGCCAAACCCAGTCCTTTGTTGTATGCGCCAAGACCCGAGTCGATATAAGGTTGATACGCCCCAATGCTTCCTTCGTATACTTGTTCACCAGTTTCAGGATCATTGTAACCCGTGAGTCTGCGAAGAGCGTCCACTTGCGCTGTCGTAAAACGAGTTATGTCGGGTGGAGCAACGCCTCCCGACATTTCTTGGACCTGATTGCCGTACTGATCTACAGCTATAGATCCATCAGCATTTTTGACATAGACAGGATTACCATCATCGTCTGTAACACCTTGTCCATACAAGGGATTAAAAGAAGCAATACCAGATACTTCCCCTGTTTCCTCGTCTACGTTGTATACATTTGCTAATAAATCTTTAAGATACTTTTCCTGATACTCAGGCATTAGCGTCATGGATTTTTGTACTTGATCTACCATTACGCAACATCCTCAAATTGATCCATCATTTGGTACATTCGTTCCGCCCCTCGTTGTCGGTTGCCTCCTCCTGCACCTCGCACTGCTTCTTCCGTCATGACAAACTCTCCATCCGAAAGCCGTGCTTCTTGAACCCTGCCACCGTCTTGGTAAATAGCCGCGGGAACTGAGTCGCTGGTTCCGGTTCCGGGCCCTTCAATATAGCCACCCTCCGCGGCTAGTCTCATGTCAGGTACAGGGGTTCCTTTATAATCAGGCCGTCTTTCTCCTGTAGCAAACTGTTGCTGTTGTAAAGGAGTCATGGTCTGATCATCCCTGACCCTGAACCCTCCACCAATAGTACCGTTGTAAAGTGCTTCCCTTAATCCGCCATACAACAACCCGCCAATAGCATCTGGATAAGGCACTCCGTTACGGTCTGTTACACCAGCCAAATTACCCGCAGGGCCCAAGACGTTGACAGGAGACATTTGATTTGTGCCTGCCAGCATTTGATTCATTCCTCCTGCCACCGCGCCTTGCATTCCGTTGTTCATTCCACCCGCAACCATTCCGCTCAGAACTCTCCGATCCTGTGGTGCATTTGCAACAAGACCTATCAAACCATTTAAACCAGAGTTGTTTCCACCACTACTTGCCAAAGCATTCAATGCTACACCAGCCGTACCGCCTGTAAGCATGTTAGTAAAGCCACTGATCCCGGCGCGCATCAGACCGTCTTTGTCATCAAAACCGTTGGATAAACCGTATCCAATTGCGCTGCCCATTGCGGCACCCATTGGTCCGCCTGTCAAAGCCCCGGCAAGGGAGGCTAAACCCTCAATTAAAGGGTTACCTTGTTGTTTAGGTTGCATTGCCATTACGATGCTCCTGTAGCAGGGGGCGGACCAACGACAGCAACTGTCGCATCAACTCTTTCAGGTTTCAAAGGTACAACTTTTTTGTCATCTTTTTTAGTCATGAAATTACCACCGTTACCTGTCCAACCTGTCCCGTGCCACCCGAACCACGAACACTTGCCGTGTTTAATTGCGCTATCTTAACAAATCCATCGTGCTGGAACAAGGCTCCTGTCTCCAGTCCTACATCATCTGTTTGTAATTCTGTCAAAGTCAACTGCGTTCCACGTATATCACCGGGATTTTGCATCTGATCCAAGTACACAGAAAAAGACCGCACTAACTCTGCAAAATAGTTTTGCATATATTGTGGAGGAGGAACTGGAAAAAACGGACGGGCTAGCCTACGGGACATTAACGCCTCCCATCTGGTCGTATATCTACTCTTGGAGAACCCAATTTCCACGTTACTTCTAGATCATCTGACGAAATCTTAAACCGCATCTGTCTTCCACGAAGCCTGAAATACAACTGTTCTGTTCTGCTGGCTACCGCCGCGGCCTGCGTCTTAACAAATGCATCTGTCTGACTTACATTGTAAGTGCCATCAGGGGCGTTCTTCATGTCAAGGGTTATGTTTGCTTCTGGTATCGTAGCCGTAGAGTTCTTAAAATCTACATCAGGGATCATTTTACTAAGAAACATAAACTGTTCCCCGTCTCCAATGTCTATAGGACTAGACTGTATAAAGGCGGTTATGGCTGTAGAAGGATTTGTTGTTCCGTCATCAAACCCAAGCTCATGTTCATATAAATATCCGTCAATGTTTGCGGCAATCGGGAAATCAAAGATTCCTCGGTCAACCCAAGCTGTGCGACCAAGTATACCATAGTACCAAACTTGCTCAGTATAATTATATACGACATACTTATCCACCTCTTCACTGTCTGTTGAGGGATAAAACCACCACACTTCAGAATGCTCTGTGTTTAAGGCCGCGTTTACTTTTTCTAATTGATTTTCGTTTATATCAGAAAAAACATAATCTCTTACCATACAAGGCAATCTTTGCACGGCCCCACTGTATATATAAAACTCTGACCGACCCATCCAATACACGTTGTCATCTACAGCAATTACCGCATTAGGACTCATGACCGTAATGTTCTCTGAAATAGCAGTCACACCAAAGGTAAACGGTGGTCCCAAAAACTGCATAGCGTATAACGTAGTGTCTGTAAGAACTAAAATCTGTTGTCTGGTTTCTACTGCGGCAACAATCTCGGACCCCGAACCAAGTCGTAACTCTCCTGCGGTATTAGTCGTTTCTGCGCCCCATTGACTTACAGATTCTTGTGTTGAAAACCGTATAGTCAAAGGATCTTGAACCCCGGGAGTGTCTTCAGGATCACAACCAAATGCAATAACATGTCTGTCTCTGTCTGAAACCATGATCTGTTTAGAAACTGTAGGTATTTTTCCTGTAGCGTTTAAGGTGCTGAGAGCCACCGCTCGAGTTCCCAGACCATTAGAGGAGTCCCAATAAAAAATGTTTCCATCTCGAACATTTATAAGAAGGTCTTCTCCAAAATTATCGTGTGACCACAACCGCAATGTATTGTTTACAATAGAGTCAGTGGATGCTGATCCCCACGTACCACGGCCCCACGTTCCTGCTCCCCAGCCAGACGCTCTTACCGTGGTATCTAGACCAATGTTAATCTGGTAGTTTCCAACAATAGATCCACCGCCATTACCGCTGTCACCCGAAGCGGCATTTACAAGGACAGGTGTTAGATTAATTAAACTACCTGCAACTTTAGCACTTATGTTGTAAGAGTTGTTGTTTACAACAAGGTCAATCTTATATTCTTGATTTAGCACATCTGCTGTGATGTTGGCTCCTAATGACGCGGCTCCTGTAAAGGTAACAAAGTCTCCCGCCAAAGCCCCATGAGCCGTATCAGTAACAACGATAGTAGGAGATCCTGTTGCCGATTTAGCAAACGTAACCGCACCAGCCGCTGTCTGTTCCCGAATAGGAGTGATGTCATTATACGCACCACCTCGATCTATATAATACTTTACCGTAGTTCCAAGCCCAAGAAACTGATCCCTATCTAAGGTGACCCAAGGATGCAGTGCCCTACATGTTCCAAGAAAGTTGTCATTACTTTTTCTTTGCCAGCCGCCTATCTTCTCTGGATAACCTTTTGAGAACCTGACCTTATCAGAATCTACCCAACCACCTTCGTTAGTATACGAGGTGACTTCCCGATTAAT